>OMGY01000879.1_pt1 | contig 31309 bp, 28 predicted proteins | sample 1674461 | NCBI WGS metagenome assembly OMGY01 (sample SAMN05578579, study PRJEB25193) | human gut metagenome | biome: Human Microbiome; feature: human-associated habitat; material: feces | host: Homo sapiens | place: USA:Birmingham | reverse complement strand
GCCCGACTGGATTCGAACCAGCGGCCTTTAGAGTCGGAGTCTAACGCTCTATCCAACTGAGCTACGGGCGCATATTTGGTTGTGGGTTTCTGCAATAGTCATCAAATAGTAGTCAACGACCAGCTATTTCTTCTCTGCTGTTCCCGCAAACGCAGGTGCGGCAAAGTTTTGCGCCATACCTCAACTGGAGACGCCTGAAATGTCGGAGTCTGTCGCTCTATCCAACTGGGCTACAAGCGCATATGAAATTTTTGAAGGTTATTTTTCGTTTGCGTGGCGGCGGTCACGGTACCGTGCATTGCGCAGATGTTCAAAAAGCTCCGCACGATCTTCCGGGGAAGCGGAACGATAATACGCCAAAAGCTGCTGCTCATCTGTAGAAAGATCCAGCACAGAATCGGCAAGGTAACGACGCTCTTTGCGGCGTGCATACACTTTCACGCGCTGACCGGAATCGCTCAGACGCATCGCATCTACAGAGTTTGCGCTGTATCCGCACAGCTCATCCAAAGAAATGCGGTAAAGACGGCAAAGGCGCATCAGGTCAAAGATGGCGGGTGTCGTTTTGCCGGTCTCATAATACGTGTAGGTGGAACGCTCAACGCCAAGAATATTCGCAAGGATCGACTGCGTGTAGCCGCTTTCTTCACGGAAACGCTTGAGACGTCGGCCGAAGATTGCTTTAGATTCTATTTCTTCCATTGCTGTTCACCATCCGCTGTGTCATTCCGTGAAAATCGTGCACATAACTGTGTTGTATCTTTTGCGCGAGATACAAACAGAAGATACAATGATAGTATACGCTATTTGCGCCACTATGCACGACTACGTGAGAAATATTCACGCGAATGATGTGTATATTCTGTGCAAACTCAAACTGCTTTCATATATAAGTATACACAATACGCATATAGAAAAATGTCGGTTTTTGACGACAGGTGCAGAACGTTCGGAAAAACAGGAAGTGAAGAAAAAGAAAAGCCGCAAAAACTGCGGCTCTTCGGAATTTTAAAGGTGACGGAAACTCACGGGTTTACGGCGCTTTTCATCATCTCGTCGTCGCCGGTAAGCGCCGCGAGCATCAGGTTATACACGCGCTGTGGGTCGCGGTGAAAGTTCTTTTTCACTTCGCGTGCCTGATATAGGTCGGGCACATACACGGTAAGGCTCATCAGCTCCATTTCTCCGCCGGAAATGTGGCATGTCACGTTGTAGCCGTTTTCGGTGCGGACAATGGTCGCCACGTTTTCGCGCTCCATCTTAGCGGAAGCCAGCAGAGCCGTGGCGGCGGCTACGGCCTTATCACGCACGGAAGAGGGGATAAGCTGTTCTAAGTCATCCGCCACACTCTTGCCACGCTTAGTCAGCACATAGGTGTTGTCCTCCTCGCGGGTGACATTGCCAAGGCTCACAAGGGCAGAAAGCGCATCGCTCGCCTCAAAGTAATTCGCAAGGGATTTTTCCTGCAAGACCTTGATGATGTCATCGCCCGAAAGCGGCGCGTTCACGCTTTTGAGCATATAGCAGATCAAAATGCGGATATCGCTTTTCGAGCGCAGTCCGCCCGGCGCAACGCCGCCGGTAAAAGCATCATATTCCATACGGTTTTACCTCCTTCTTAGTTATCAATAAAGCTGATATTCTTCCATTTTCCGCGCGCAAAGCGGATGACAAAGCAGGCGCCGCGGCAGAACCAATCGATACACATTGCAATCCATGTGCCCAAAATGCCCATGTTAAAGTAGATCGCCAGAATGTAGCTGAAGCCGATGCGGAAGATCCACATGGAAAGCAGGGAAACAATCATCGTAAAGCGCACATCGTTCGCAGCGCGCAGGGCGTTCGGCAGGGCAAAGGCCAGCGGCCAAACAATGACGGCGCAGATGCCGTGCACAATGAAGACCTCCATCGTCATTGTGGTCGTTTCCTCGGAGAGTGAGTAGAACGAAAGGATCTGCTTGCTGAACAGCAGCATCAAAAGCGTCATAGCCCAGACGACACCGTAGGTGATGAGCATCAGCTTCTTCGTGTACTTTTTCACAGCTTCGTAGTCCTTTGCGCCAATGCACTGACCGACGACCGTGATCATCGCCATGCCGAGCGCCATGCCCGGAATAACCTGCAAGGAAGCGAGGTTGCCCGCCACAGCGTTCGCCGTGATGGAAATGGTGCCGAAGCCCGAAACAATGCTTGCAACCAGAATTTTTCCGATCTGGAAAATGCTGTTCTCAAGGCCGTTCGGCACGCCGATCTGCAAAATGCTCTTCAACATGGAGAGGTGGATTTCCGGCTTATGGAGCTTATCATAGAAAATAATACGGTGCGGGTTCAAAAGCAGCACCGTAATGATGATGGCGCCTACTGCACGGGAAACAAGAGAAGCCGTCGCCGCGCCCGCCGCAGCCATTTGGAAGCCGTAGATTAAAATCGCATTGCCCACGATGTTGATGGTGTTCATTAAAATGGAAATGAGCATCGTCGTGCGCGAATCGCCCATAGAGCGGAACAGCGCCGCACCGGCGTTATAGACCGCAAGGAACGGATAGGAGATTGCGGAAAGCAAAAAATAAATCTGCGCGTGTGCCATAACGTCCGCTTCAATGGAGCCGAAAACCATGTTCAGCACCGGCTTGCGGAAGAATACGGCGATGATACCCAGCACGGCCGAAAGCGCAAGGCTGGCATAGAAAAGCTGCTTTGCCGCAAGACTTGCGCTTTTGTGGTCGCCGCGCCCGATGTACTGGGACGCAATGACCGCGCCGCCCGTCGCCAAAGAAGAAAACAGCGTGATGAGCAAAAAGTTGATGGAGTCCACAAGGGAGATGCCGGAAACCGCCGCTTCGCCGCAGGAGGAGACCATTACGGTATCCGCCATACCGATGGTTACGGCCAGAAGCTGCTCAATAACAAGGGGTATGATGAGCTTCCGCAGATCTTTGTTTGAAAACACGTCTTCGCCTCATTTCAATACTTTGGGCAGTCTATTCGCTTTTTTGGAAAGAAAGCCCATGCTAAATAACAGATAACTCAATTTTACTATGTTTTCTACTAAAATGCAACGGGATAAAAGAAAGTTTTTCGTCAATATTTTGAACCGGAGAGAAACGGCGTGTTCTTGCCTGATTTTCGGCGTTCAAACGGGAATTACTCCAAACAGACTTTCGTTCCGAAAATATCGGTTAAAAAAGTTGAATTAAGCATTGCGAAATTTTGAATTCCGTGTTAAGATATAACCATTCTGATAAAATGCGGGAATGTGGTGTTTTTTTCAGAATGCAAATTACATTTTCTATTTTTATTTCCATAACGCTTCGGTGAAAGGAGGTAAGATTATGGAGACCAACATCAGCACCGTTCAGGTTGTTCTGATGGGCCTTATTACCGTGTTCGTGGTCCTGATCTGCTTGATTGTTATCATCAAGATCCTCGGCCTCATCATGGAGAAGGTCGCTAAAAAGCAGCCGGCTCCGGCAGCAGCCCCGGCCGCCGCAGCACCTGCTGCAGCACCCGCTCCGGCGGTATCCGCCCAAAACAACCAGCAGATCGTTGCCGCTATCGCAGTCGCGATCGCCGAGGAGATGGGCACGGACGTTTCGCACATCCGCATCCATTCCATCAAAAGAGTCTGAAATGCGCAAAGCGCGAAATCTAACAGATGAGAGGTAAGTTCAATGAAAAAGTATAATGTCAATGTTAACGGCACAGCTTATGAAGTAACAGTAGAAGAAGTCGTCGGCGGCGCAGCACCGGCTCCGGTTGCAGCAGCTCCGGCAGCAGCACCCGCTCCGGCCCCGGTCGCAGCACCGGCAGGCGCTGGCGAGCAGGTCAAGAGCCCGATGCCCGGCAACATCCTTTCCGTCAACGTCAATGTTGGCGATACCGTTGCTGAAGGTCAGGTTCTCATGATCCTCGAAGCTATGAAGATGGAAAACGAGATCATGGCACCGAAGGCCGGCAAGGTCACCAGCGTGAACGTCCAGAAGGGCGCAACCGTTGAGAGCGGCACACTCCTCTGCGTTGTTGGCTAAGTTAAACTTAAGCCTACGCACATACTACTAAAATAAGGAGTGTTAAATTATTCATGGAAGCGATAACTAATTTTCTGAATAGCACAGGCTTCGCAAAGCTCGGCGAAAACCCGCTGCAGCTCGTTATGCTCGCTGTTTCCTGTGTTCTTCTGTACCTTGCTATCGTCAAGAAGTTCGAGCCGCTGCTCCTTCTGCCGATTGCATTCGGTATGCTTTTAACAAACCTGCCCGGCGCAGGCATTTACCATGCAGAACTGTTTGAAGGCGGTCATGTGCATTGGGAAATGTTTGCGGAAGGTGTTAAACTCGCAAACGGTTCCACGGAAGCTGCCGGTCTGCTTGACGTCCTCTATCTCGGCGTTAAGCTCGGTGTTTATCCGTGTCTCATCTTCATCGGCGTCGGCTGCATGACAGACTTCGGTCCGCTGATTGCAAACCCGAAGAGCCTGCTGCTCGGCGCTGCCGCACAGCTCGGTATCTTCGTTACCTATGTCGGCGCTGTCCTGCTCGGCTTCACCCCGGCACAGGCCGGCTCCATCGGCATCATCGGCGGTGCAGACGGCCCTACGGCCATCTTCGTCACCTCCAAGCTCGCACCTGAACTCCTTGGCCCGATCGCCGTTGCCGCATATTCCTACATGGCGCTCGTTCCGGTTATTCAACCGCCGATCATGAAGGCGCTCACCACAAAGAAAGAGCGCATGATCCAGATGAAGCAGCTCCGTCAGGTTACAAAGACCGAGAAGATTCTGTTCCCGATCGTGGTTACCATCTTCGTTTCCCTCATGCTGCCGTCCGCTGCATCCCTTGTCGGCTGCCTCATGCTCGGCAACCTTCTCCGTGAGAGCGGCGTAACAGAGCGTCTGAACAAGACCGCACAGAACGAGCTGATGAACATCGTTACGATCTTCCTCGGCACCTCCGTCGGTGCAACAGCTACCGCTGCAAACTTCCTCAATCCGCAGACGCTTAAGATTCTCGTCCTCGGCGTTGTTGCATTCGGTCTCGGCACCGCAGGCGGCGTTCTGCTCGCAAAGCTCATGAACGTCTTCCTTAAGGATAAGATCAATCCGCTCATCGGCTCCGCCGGTGTTTCCGCCGTTCCTATGGCGGCTCGTGTATCGCAGGTCGTCGGCCAGAAAGAGAATCCGCGCAACTTCCTGCTCATGCACGCTATGGGTCCGAACGTCGCAGGCGTCATCGGTTCTGCTGTTGCAGCCGGTGTGTTCCTGGCTCTGTTCGGCGTTTGATAACGCTTAGGAAAGGAAGTAACAGTTATTATGGCTAAGAATCCCCTTAGAATTACCGATACCATCCTGCGTGACGCGCACCAGTCTCAGGCCGCAACACGCATGCGTATCGAGGATATGCTTCCGGCTTGCGAAAAGCTGGACAACATGGGTTACTGGTCTCTGGAGTGCTGGGGCGGCGCAACGTTCGACGTCTGCATGCGTTTCCTGAACGAAGACCCGTGGGAGCGTCTCAGAACGCTTAAAAAGGCAATGCCGAAGACCCCGTTGCAGATGCTCCTGCGCGGCCAGAACCTCCTCGGCTACAAGCACTATGCCGATGACGTGGTTGCAGAGTTCTGCAAAAAGTCCATCGAAAACGGCATCGATGTCGTCCGTATCTTCGACGCACTGAACGATCCCCGCAACATGGAGACCGCTATGAAGTACGTCAAGGAATATGGCGGCAAGGCAGAGGCTGCCATCAGCTATACAAAGAGCCCCGTGCACAGCGAGGATTACTTCGTAAAGCTCGCTATGCAGCTTGAAAAGATGGGTGCAGATACCATCTGCATTAAGGATATGGCAAACCTGCTCCTTCCGTACGACGCATATTCGCTCGTAAAGAAGCTGAAGGAAAACGTCAGCGTGCCGATCCATCTGCATACCCACAACACCACCGGTACAGGCGACATGGTCAACCTGATGGCTGCACAGGCAGGCGTTGACATCGTGGACTGCGCACTGTCCCCGCTCGCAAACGGCACCTCTCAGCCGGCAACTGAGTCCCTCGTTGCCACGCTGCAGGGCACCAGCCGTGATACCGGCCTTGATCTTGAGAAGCTCAGCGAGGTTGCCGCACACTTCCGTACGGTTGCCGATAAGCTGAACATTAACCCGAAGGTCCTTAAGGTCGATACCAACACGCTGCTGTATCAGGTTCCGGGCGGCATGCTTTCGAACCTTATCTCTCAGCTCAAGCAGGCAAACGCAGAAGACAAGTACTATGATGTGCTCGCAGAAGTGCCGCGCGTCCGTGCTGACTTCGGTTACCCGCCGCTCGTTACCCCGACCAGCCAGATCGTCGGTACGCAGGCTGTTATGAACGTTCTTGTCGGTGAGCGCTATAAGATGGTCACCAAAGAGAGCAAGGGCATGCTGCGCGGCGAATACGGCAAGCTGCCGGGCGAGGTGAACGAGGAAGTCCGCAAGAAGTGCATCGGCGATGACAAGGTCATCACCTGCCGTCCTGCCGACCTCATCGAGCCGGAGCTTGAGAAGTACAGAGCAGAGATCGGCGACAGAGCAAAGAGCGAAGAGGATGTCCTCTCCTACGCACTGTTCCCGGCTGTTGCTACAAAGTTCTTTGAGTGGCGCGACAATCCGCATAAGGATGAAGCACCTGCCGCAGAAGCTGCACCGGCTGCAAAGCCCGCAACACCGGCCAACAACGGCCCGAAGACCCTCTACGTTGAGGATCTCACCAACGGCAACTTCTGATTGATCGGAAATCCGCTTAAATAAGTGAACAAAACGCTCGTCCCAGTTTATCAGCGGACGAGCGTTTTTGCATATCTGTGCAGCTATATAGCTTTACATGAATATAAAGCTATACTCCTTTACACACAACAACGCCGCTGCCCGATTTAAAAGAGGCAACGGGGTTGCTCTATAATTGCAGGGGGGATAGGGCGTCGTGCTCACGCGCATCTACCGTACTGTTTGCGCGGTACCTTTCTTTCCTTTTTTCGCGCGAATATCTATTTACAAAAGCCGGGCAAAATGTTACAATCACAGTAAGAATCCCCGAAATGGCGGGCGAAAGGACGGAGTTTGTATGTATAAATTTGATAGAGAAAAATATGATAAGCGTATGCAGTGGTTTACCCACGACCGCTTCGGCATGTTTATCCATTGGGGCCTTTACGCCATTCCTGCGCGCGGCGAGTGGGTGCGCTCCACGGAAGAGATTCCGGAGGAGGACTACATCCCATTTTTCAACGAGTTTAATCCGAAAGATTTTGACCCGAAAAAGTGGGCGCGCCTTGCAAAGCAGGCCGGCATGAAGTACGCCGTGCTCACTGCAAAGCACCACGACGGCTTCTGCCTGTTTGATTCCGCTCTTACCGATTGGAAGGTCACGAACACGCCTTACGGCAAAGACATCGTGCGTGAGTATCTCGACGCGTTCCGCGCAGAGGGCATCAAGGTCGGCCTTTATTATTCGCTGCTCGATTGGCACCACCCGGATTACCCCGCCTACGGCGACCGCCAGCATCCTATGCGCAACAACATCACCTATAAAGATAAGCCCTATAACTTTGATAACTACCTTGATTACATGCACGGTCAGGTGCGCGAGCTCTGCACAAACTACGGCAAGCTCGATATGATGTGGTTCGACTTTTCCTACGACGACCTCACCGGCGAAGCGTGGCGTGCGTCGGAGCTCGTGCGTATGGTGCGCTCCCTGCAGCCGGACATCATCATCGATAACCGTCTGGAGGTCAGCGGCAGTGGCTTCGGCTCCATCGCAACGGACGAACCGCTTGAGTACAGCGGCGACTATGTCAGCCCGGAGCAGATCATCCCGCAGACCGGCTTTAAGGACAGCCGCGGCCGCAATATCTGTTGGGAAGCCTGCATCACGATGAACGACAACTGGGGCTACTGCGCAAAGGATAAGAACTTTAAGCCCGCCGAAATGATTATCAAAAAGCTCGTTGAGTGTGTCAGCAAAAACGGCAATATGCTCTTAAATGTCGGCCCGGATGCCAGAGGCAATATCCCCGCAGAGTCCGTCGAGATTCTGGAAAAAATCGGCGCGTGGATGCAGAAGAATTCCGATTCCATTTACGGCTGCGGCGGCTGCGACCTGCCGAAGCCCGAAAACGGTCGCATCACCAAAAACGGCAAAACGCTCTATTATCACATTATGGAAAACTCCATCGGCGGTATCCCGCTGCAGGGCATTTCGCTCGATGAGGTTGAGTCTATCCGTCTCATCTCTGACGGCACCGAGATAAAGCCCCTTAAAAACTGGATCGTTGAAAACTACCCGGACGTCGTGTTCGTGCAGGTTTCCAACACTGTAAAACTGCCCGATGACATCGATACCGTCATCGCTGTCCACACAAAGTAAACCAAAAGGAGTGCGTGTTTATGGGTAAAAAAGCACTATTCGCCGCAGCATTGGCTGCAGGTGCGGCCGCGGTAGTCTCCAACGCCGTTTTAAACGATACCCTGCGCCGCCGCCCGCCGAACAAAGACCCGCTGCCGGACGATGAAGAAACCCGTGCGGCAACAGTATGGTTCAAGAAATATGCCAAGCGCGTCACGTACCGCAACCCCGAAAATATGCGCCTCACTGCATGGTTCATTCCGCACAAAGGCCACCGCTATGCTATCATCTGCCATGGCTACGGCGGCCGCGCAGAGTGCATGCGTCACCGCGGCAAGTCGTTTTATGACCTCGGATTTAACATTTTAATGCCGAACGCCCGCGCCCACGGCGACAGCGCCGGCGACTGGATTGGCATGGGCTGGCCGGAGCGTAAGGATATCATCGGCTGGATCTACGAGATTATTCGCCGCGACAAAGACGCGCAGATTCTTCTCTACGGCGAATCCATGGGCGCTGCCACCGTCATGATGGCGGCGGGCGAGCAGCTGCCGCCGCAGGTGAAGCTCGCTATTGAAGACTGTGGCTACACCTCCGTGTGGGATCAGGCCAAAGCCGCTGTCAAAGATCTGTACGCAGGCGCAATGGGTGTGTTTATCCCGGCGGTGTCACTTGCGTCCAAAGTGAAGTTCGGGTATAGCTTCCGCGAAGCGAGCGCGCTTAATCAGATTCGTCGCTGTAAAATTCCCGTGCTGTTCATTCACGGCGAGGCTGATGCCCTCGTGCCGTGCGCCATGGTGTATCGCCTTTACGAAGCCGCAAACTACGACAAGCAGTTGCTTACCGTGCCGGGTGCAGGCCATTGCCTTTCCGCCTCCGTCGCGCCAAAGCTCTATTGGAGCGCTGTGCGCAGCTTTATCGAACGTTATATCGACCGCTGAAAACCGGGCGGCACCCATAGGCGGTGCTGCCCTTTTTCAAGCATTTGAAAGGAATGAAAACCATGGCCGCAAGACGAAAAAGGGAAGAGGAAGCGGAGTTTTTAAAGCTGAATACCACGTCTAACCCTACGGAGCTCGATATTTTGACGTTTGCGCTGCACCTTTTGGACCCGAGCTGCCCCGCACAAACAACGGCGGCCGCACTTTTGGAGCGACACGGAAAACTCAGCGATGTGTTTGATACCCCCGCGCAGATTTTGGCGGAGTGCCCCGGCGTCGGCCCGCGCCTTGCAAGTGCGCTCGCCGCTTACCCGGACTTGTTCCGTGCCTATATGGAGTCGAAAAATCAGGCGCGCACCCGTATTGTCGATACCAAAACCGCCTTTGCCGCCGTGCAGAACAAATTTTTCGGCAGAAAAACGGAGATCGTCGTGCTGCTCATTTTGGACAGCAAGGGGTATTTAAAATACATGGGCATTGTCAACGAGGGCTCCGTGCACGGCGTGCCCATTTATATCCGCCAGATCGCCCGGCTGTGCCTTTTATACGACGCCGATGCCGTTTACCTCGCGCACAACCACCCAAGCGGCAACTGCACGCCCTCACGGCAGGACATCCAAACAACCAAGGAGATCGAGCTCGCACTCTCCGGCATAGACGTCATCCTCTCCGACCACTTCATTTTTACGGACGAGGACTACCTCTCTATGCGCGCGACCGGCGTCCTCCAAAAGCTCCGCCACGACATCGCCACCCTAAAACGGCAGATCATCACGTAAAAGCCGAACATCACAGGACATCGGCGGACATAAACGGCGGGACGCATTGACAAACGGGTGTTCGTGTGTTATACTAAGTCACAGTGAAACGTATGTTCTAAAAGTTCAGTGAGGGAGCAAAGCCATGCAGGAGCGGGATAAATTTGTACTGAAGTCAAAATATCAGCCGACGGGCGACCAGCCGAAGGCGATCAAAGAGCTTGTGGAGTCCATCCGCGCGGGGCATAAGGAGCAGACGCTGCTCGGCGTTACGGGCAGCGGCAAAACGTTTACCATGGCGAACGTCATTGCGGAATTGAATCGTCCCACGCTTGTTTTGGCACACAACAAAACGCTTGCCGCGCAGCTTTGCAGCGAGTTCCGCGAGTTTTTTCCGGATAACGCCGTGGAATACTTCGTTTCCTACTACGATTATTACCAGCCGGAAGCGTACATTGCGCAGACGGATACCTATATTGAAAAAGACAGCGCCATCAACGAGGAGATCGATAAGCTGCGCCACAGCGCCACCAGTGCGCTTTCCGAGCGGCGGGACGTCATCATCGTCGCGTCCGTTTCGTGCATTTACAGCTTAGGCGACCCAATCGATTACCGCACGATGGTCATTTCACTGCGCCCCGGCATGGAAAAAAGCCGCGATGAGCTTTTGCAGAAGCTCGTCGAGATCCAGTACGAGCGCAACGACATCAACTTTACGCGCAATAAGTTCCGCGTGCGCGGCGATGTAGTGGAAATTTTCCCGGCGGAATCGAGCGAAAAGGCGATCCGCGTCGAATTTTTCGGCGATGAGATCGAACGCATCAGCGAGGTTGTGCCGCTTACGGGCGAGATTGTCAGCGATTTAAAGCATGTCGCCATCTACCCGGCGTCGCATTACATCGTTCCGCGCGAAAAAATGGCGGTCGCGCTCAAGGAAATCGAGGCCGAAATGGAAGAACGCGTCAAGTTCTTTAAGTCCGAAGATAAGCTCATCGAAGCGCAGCGCATCGAGCAGCGTACACGCTATGATATTGAAATGCTCAGCGAGATCGGCATGTGCAAGGGCATCGAAAACTATTCGCGCGTGCTTTCGGGCCGTAAGCCCGGCAGCCAGCCGTGTACACTGCTCGATTATTTCCCGGACGATTTTCTGCTGTTCGTTGATGAATCGCACGTGACGTTGCCGCAGGTGCGCTCCATGTACGCCGGAGACCGCGCGCGTAAACAGAGCCTTGTGGATTACGGCTTCCGTTTGCCCTCGGCGTATGACAACCGCCCGTTGAATTTTGATGAGTTCTATGCGCACGTCAATCAGGCGGTCTTCGTCAGCGCCACGCCGGGCGACTTGGAGTTGGAAAAATCCGCAGCGGTCGTGGAGCAGGTCATTCGCCCGACGGGACTTTTAGACCCGCGCATCACGGTAAAGCCGACCGACGGGCAGATTGACGATCTTATTTCGGAGATCAACGTGCGTACCGCGCGCGGCGAGCGTATTCTCGTGACAACGCTCACGAAAAAAATGGCGGAAGACCTCACGGGCTTCCTTGAAAATTACAGCATCCGCGTGCGCTACATGCACCACGACATCGATACGGTGGAGCGCATGGAAATCATCCGTGACCTGCGTCTCGGCGAGTTTGACGTGCTTGTCGGCATCAACCTGTTGAGAGAGGGCCTTGATATCCCGGAGGTGTCGCTCGTCGCAATTCTGGACGCAGATAAAGAGGGCTTCCTGCGCAGCGGACGCAGCCTCATCCAGACCATTGGCCGTGCTGCGAGAAATGCACATGGCGAGGTCATTATGTATGCCGATTTTGTCACGCCGTCGATGGAATACGCGATACGCGAGACAGAGCGCCGCCGCGCCATTCAGGAAAAATACAACGAAGAACACGGCATCGTGCCGCAGACCATCGTGAAAAAGGTCTCCGAGATTTTGGAGATCTCCACAAAGGCGGAGGAAGCGGGCGGTAAATCGAAGAAAAAGAAGAAGTATACGGCCGCCGAAAAGCGCGTGATGATTGACAAGCTCACAAAGGAGATGAAGGCGGCAGCAAAGCTGCTTGAGTTCGAGCACGCAGCCTACCTGCGTGACCGTATCAAGGAGCTGGAAAAATAGGAGTTTTCGACATGATTGACAAGGCGAAATGCTTTACGGAGACAATGCGTCAATTGGCACTGGAATACAATGCAAAGCCAGAAGACTTTACAGTAAATCAAGTGACTGTCACAACGCCGGCGAAGCCCGATGGCGTGCGGCTCTATTCGCATGAGATGCCATTTTTCCAAATGGCATCGACCGGCAACGGCGTGGTTATCACGGCGAACGAGGTTTTGCATCCGTTTTTAAAGGAGTTTACGGGCGATACCGAGCGCTTCAAGCACCCGTATTGGTTGTTCGAGCTTCCGCATTTGCTGTGCATCGAACGCGAGCTGAACAAATACGACTACACATTGTCGTCGACCTTCCACATGTTTTTGCCCGGCAAGCCGCGTAAAACACGTATAATGCCATGTGCCTTTACACTTAAATGGTTCGACAAAACGAGCGTGAAAACGTTGTACCCGAACACGGATTTTCCGAATGCGTTAAGTGAAAAAGAAAATCCCGATCGCCCGGACGTCCTCGCACTCGCGGCGTATGACGGCGACGAGATCGCGGCGCTGGCGGGTGCTTCGGCAGACACGGACGCACTGTGGCAGGTCGGCATCGACGTACAAGAACGGTACCGCGGACATGGACTCGGCACAACACTTGTAAGTCTGCTGTGTGACCGCATCGAAGCGCTCGGCAAAACGCCGTTTTACGGCACAGTGCTCGCCAATTTACATTCGCAGAACATCGCCCTCAACACGGGCTTTTACCCCGCGTGGGTGGAAATATCGAGCTTCAAAAAGGAAGAAACGAAAGGGTAAACCGAAATGAGTTCAAAGTACATCACCGTGACCGGTGCAAGAGAACACAACTTAAAAAATATCAATGTAAAGCTGCCGCGTGATCGACTGGTCGTGCTGACGGGACTTTCCGGCTCCGGCAAGTCCTCTTTGGCGTTTGATACCATCTACGCCGAGGGCCAGCGCCGCTATGTAGAGTCGCTTTCAAGCTATGCCCGTATGTTTCTCGGGCAGATGGAAAAGCCGGATGTCGATAACATTGACGGCCTTTCGCCGGCCATTTCCATCGACCAGAAAACAACCTCCAAAAACCCGCGTTCCACGGTAGGCACGGTGACGGAAATTTACGATTATCTGCGTCTTTTGTACGCGCGCATCGGTGTGCCGCACTGCCCGGTCTGCGGCAGAGAGATCCGCCAGCAGACCGTCGACCAGATCGTCGACCGGGTGATGGAGATGCCGGAGCGCACGAAAATTCAGGTTTTGGCGCCGGTGGTGCGCGGCAGGAAAGGGGAGCACCAAAAGGAGTTTGAGGCGGCGCGCAAGGGCGGCTTTGTCCGTGTGCGTGCTGACGGCATCATTTATGACCTTTCCGAGAACATCAAGCTTGAGAAGAATAAGAAGCACAACATTGAAATTGTCGTCGACCGTCTTGTCATCAAGCCGGACATTCGCTCGCGCTTGGCGGATTCCGTAGAGACGGCGACAGGACTTTCCGGCGGGCTTGTTATCGTAAACGTGGTGGACGGCGAGGATACGCTGTTCTCTCAAAACTACGCTTGCCCGGAGCACGGCGTCAGCATGGAGGAACTTTCGCCGCGCATGTTCTCGTTCAATAACCCTGCGGGTGCTTGCCCGAAGTGCACGGGTCTCGGCGTTTTCATGCGCATTGATCCGGCGCTCATCATCCCGGACGACCGCTTATCGATTCGTAAGGGCGGTTTGAAGGGCAGCGGTTGGGCGATGGAGGGCAGCACCATTGCGACGATGTACATGGAAGCGCTCGCAGAGCACTACCATTTTTCGCTTGATACGCCGATCCGCGACCTCTCACCGGAGCTTGTAGACATTCTGCTTTACGGCACGAAGGGCGAGAAGATTAAGGTGCACCGCAAAAGCGAGTACGGCCGCGGCACGTATGAGACAGAGTTTGAGGGCATCATCAACAACCTTGAGCGCCGTTTTCGCGACACGTCCTCCTCGTGGATCAAGGAGGAAATCGAGTCGTACATGAGTGCGGTGCCGTGTGACGCATGTGGCGGCAAGCGTCTTTCCAAAGAGAGTCTTGCCGTAACGGTGGGCGGCAAGAATATCAGTGATTTTTGCGACCTTTCCGTTGTGGACGCGCTGGCGTTCCTCGATACGTTGACGCTGACCCCGCGCGAAGAGATGATCGCGGCGGCAATTTTGAAGGAAATTCGTTCACGTCTCGGCTTTTTGCGCAACGTGGGTCTCGAATATCTGACGCTTTCCCGCGCGGCGGCGACGCTTTCCGGCGGCGAGAGCCAGCGTATTCGCTTGGCGACGAACATCGGCTCGTCTCTCATGGGCGTTTTGTATATCCTCGATGAGCCGAGTATCGGCCTGCACCAGCGCGACAACCACAAGCTGTTATCGACTTTGATGCGTCTGCGCGACCTTGGCAATACGGTTATTGTCGTGGAGCACGACGAGGACACGATGCTTTCGGCCGACCACATTGTGGACATCGGCCCCGGCGCGGGCATTCACGGCGGCAACGTGATTTACAGCGGCGACGTGCAGGGTATTTTGAAGTGCCCGGAGTCCATCACCGGCCAGTATTTGAGCGGGCAGCGGTTCATCCCCGTGCCGCAGACCAGACGCGAAGGGAACGGCAAGAAAATCACCATTGTCGGTGCGCAGCAAAACAACCTGAAAAACGTGACGGTGGACATTCCGCTCGGCAAGCTCGTGTGTATCACGGGTGTTTCGGGCTCGGGCAAATCGTCGCTCATCAACGAGGTGCTGTATAAACGTTTGGCGGGCGAGCTGAACGGCGCGCGCACGGTGCCGGGCAAGCATAAGGAAATTCGCGGCATGGAGAACCTCGACAAGGTCATTCAGATCAACCAGTCACCGATCGGCCGTACGCCGCGCTCAAACCCGGCGACGTATACGGGTGTGTTTACGGATATTCGCGAGCTGTACGCCAGCACGCCGGAAGCGAAAATGCACGGCTTTACCTCCGGGCGCTTTTCGTTCAACATTAAGGGCGGCCGCTGCGAGGCGTGCCAGGGCGATGGCATCATTAAAATCGAGATGCACTTTTTGCCCGACGTTTACGTTGCGTGCGATGTATGCAAGGGCAAGCGCTACAACCGTGAGACGCTGGAAGTGAAATACAAAGGCAAAAGCATTTACGACGTGCTGGAAATGACGGTGGAGGAGGGCCTTGCGTTCTTCAAGGACCACCCGAAAATCGCGCGCAAGCTGCGCACGCTGTGCGACGTGGGGCTGGGGTACATCAAGATCGGTCAGCCGGCAACGACGCTTTCGGGCGGCGAGGCACAGCGCGTGAAGCTTGCAACGGAGCTGAGCCGACGCCCGACCGGCAAGACGGTGTATATTCTCGACGAGCCGACGACCGGTCTGCACATTGCGGACGTGCACAAGCTTGTGGAGGTTTTACAAAAGCTCGTGGACGGCGGCAACACGGTCATCGTCATCGAGCACAACCTCGACCTCATCAAGACGGCCGACCATATCATCGACCTCGGTCCTGAGGGCGGCGACAAGGGCGGCATGATCATCGCGGAGGGCACACCGGAGCAAGTGGCGGCAACGAAGGGTTCCTACACCGGCGAGTATATCAAAATGATGCTGGAGCGTGACAAAAAGCGCAGGGCGGAGCAGAAAGCCTGACAAATTCAAAGTGACGTATGACGCTGCGGGCCCGGTTTTCGGGTGCGCGGCGTTTTTGCGGCTTTAAACGGATTGACACGGAAAAAGAATCTGTCCAAGATATAAAGCCGGAAATTTTGCGTCTTTCAGGGGTGCGGGCGGTTCATATTTACATTTTGTTCAACACATTTGCGTGTAAATCGGGTAGAATGAAGAACGGAAAGGAGAGGTTTGCGGTATGTTTGGCTATGTGCGTCCGTTCAAGGGCGAGATGCTCGTGAAAGAATACGACGCATATAAAGGCGTTTACTGTCAGCTTTGCCGGGCGCTCGGAAAATATTACGGTTTTCCGATGCGGCTGACGCTGAGCTACGACTGCACGCTGTATGCGATGCTGGCACTAAATCAGCGCGATGCCGATGTAAAGGCGGAGAAAAAGCGATGCTGCTGCAACCCGATGAAAAAGTGCACGTATGTGTGCCCCGCGAACGAGGATGTGTTTGCCGAAGAGGCGTTCCATAAGGCAGCGGCACTGAGCATCATTATGACGGTGCACAAGTTGCGCGATACCGCCGCGGATGAAGACGGGCTGAAAGCGTTCGGCGCACGCGTTCTGCGCTTATTTGCGCGACGCGCGATGAAAAAGGCGAGCAATGATTATCCGTTTATGGCGGACGCCGTGCAGAAAATGATGGACGACCAGGCCGATGCCGAACACGCGAAGGAAATTTCCATTGACCGATGCAGTGCGCCGACGGCGGAGATGCTGCAGACGATCTGCGCGGAGCTTGGCAGCAATGCGGGCGAAAAGGCCGTTTTGAGCGAGGTGGGGTATTTCCTCGGGCGCTGGATCTACATTATGGATGCAGCGGACGACCTTACGGATGACCTTTTACAGCAGAAATTCAACCCGTTTATTCAAAAGCTGGGACTGGAAAGCTCGCGCGGGTTACATTTATTGCCCGAAGAACGCAAAAGGGCCGACGAAGAGTGCAATGCGGTATTAAACGGCTCGCTTGCACGGCTGCTGCCGGCGGTGAACCTATTGCCGAGCGGCAAATTTACCCGAATTTTGGAGAATATTTTTGAAAAAGGGCTCCCGGAAATGCAAAGGGAGATCCTTTTCCTGCATATAAAGAAGGAGAAACGACATGACTGATCCGTATAAGGTCCTCGGGGTGTCGCCCTCGGCGACGGATGAAGAAATTAAAGACGCATACAGAAAGCTTGCAAAAAAGTACCACCCGGATCAATACGGCGACAGCCCGCTCTCCGAGCTTGCGGGCGAGAAGATGAAAGAGATCAACGAGGCGTACGACACCATTGTTTCGCAGCGCAAAAACCGCGGTGCGAACAATAACAGTTACGGCTACAACAACTATAACACGTACAATGCGGGTTATAACGCCGGGTATGCGGGGGGCAGCAGTGCCTCCGGCTTTAACGATGTACGCCGTTTCATTATGGCGGGGCGCATTGCAGACGCGGAGCAGATCTTAAACGGCGTGCCGGTGGAAAGCCGTAACGCCGAGTGGTATTTCTTAAAAGGTACGGTTTTATACCGTCGCGGCTGGCTGGAGGAAGCGAAGGAGCACTTTACGCGCGCGTGCCAGATGGACCCGGGAAACCCGGAGTATCAGGCGGCGCTGAACCAGGCCATGAACCAGCGCAGCGGCGTTTACGGCGGCTATAATCCGAATATGAACATGAACAATGCGGGTGGGTGCAACGCCTGTGACATCTGCAACGGTCTGATTTGCGCGGACTGCTGTTGCGAGTGCATGGGCGGCGACCTGATCCCCTGCTGCTAAGGGGGGCGTTTTCATGCGCTCTAAAGCGGCGAAGGTCGCGCTGTGCGGTGTGGTTTCTGCGCTTTCCGTGGTGCTGATGCTGATGACTGGCATTGTGCCCATTGCGACGATTGCACTGCCTGCATTGGCGGGCTGTTTGACGATTGCCATTGTGGCGGAGACAAATGTGCGCTACGGCTTTGCGGTGTATTGTGTTGTGAGTGTGTTGGCGATTTTGCTGACACCGGACAGAGAAGCGATTTTGTTTTACATTTTATTTTTCGGTTACTACCCGACGCTGTACGGACTTTTGATGCGCATTAAGCGTAAGCCTTTGCGTGTGCTTGCAAAATTCGGCGTGTTTAATCTGGCGATGGCGCTGGAAACGACGATGGCGGTTTGGGTTTTGCAGATCCCGCTTTCCGAAATGGAAGTGTTCGGCAAATGGTCCATCCCGATTTTGGCGGTGATGCTGAATGTGGTGTTTGTACTGTACGATTACTCGATGAACGGACTGATCGTCCTGTACATTCGCAGACTGCACCCGCTTGTACAGAAATATATAAAATAAAACAGCCCATGGCTGCGGTTTTCCGTGTGCCATGGGCTGTTCGCTTTGTACAGCTTATATTGCGGTGAGGTCGTCTTTTGTACAGCCTTTTTCGCTGTACCGGGCTTTTTCATAGACGATGTGCAGGGCATCGTTTTGGAGCTTCGCGTGGGCTTCCGCTTCGGCGGGGGACATCCAGCGCGCGGGCGGCTCTTTTGCGGCGTGCAGCAGCGTTTTGCGGTATTTGCGGCGCACCGCAGCGGTCGGGGAGCGGTCAAGGAAGCCGGGACGGTCGCGCTTTTGGGCGCGTTCCCGCACGGTGGTGCGTTCGTCCTCGGGCAGGTTTTCCACAAGGTCGCGCCGATCGACAAACGAAGTTTTAAACCCGCGCGAGATGCGGATGCAGCCGTAAATAACGCCGAAGATGAGGCCGCCCGCGAGCGCGATGAGCACGATGTACTCGAGGATTTTCATGAAGAGGACGAGCACGGGGCTCGGCTCTGCGGCGGGTATCATCTCGTCAAGCGGCATATTGCCGCCGGAGGACGTTTCGGTCTGCTCGGGCGGGGTGTATTCGGCGTGGGTCGCCTCGCGCGGGGTGTAGCGGTAGCCGATGTCGTTTGTGAGCAGCGGCGGCAGCAAAACGGCGGTACAGAACACGGCTGCGGCGGCCAAAAGCGCACAGGTGATGCGCACGATGCGGCGTGCGGGCATGTTCTGCATGGCGGCGTTGACGTCGATGTAATCATCGATACGGCGGATACCGCGCTGCGTGAGGCACAGCACGAAGTAAACGGCCGCGAAAACGAGGGAGACGGGCTGGAAAATCAAATCGGCGCGGTCGGTGAAGACAGAGCACAGGAACGGCACGGCGAACACGGCAAGACCCGCATAGCCGGCGTGGTCAAACAGAGAATAGCTTTCGCCGTGCAGGCGGCCGTAAAGCCGCATGAAGCAGATGAACAGCGCGACGACAGCCATGAGAACGGAATCGAACAGGAAGCCGGTGAGTACCGTGATGCCGATGCTTGCGAGAATGTAGAAAAAGATGCGGCGCAGGCATTTTATTGCGAACCAGCTGAGTGCGATGGGAGCGAGAATCAAAAATCCCCGCAGGATGTTTTGCAGGATGACGTCTTTTGTCATGCCCTCCGAGACAAAATTTAAAACGAGCGCGTAAAGCGGCACACACAGCATGGTGGCGTGCAGCCAGCCGAGCACGACGTATAAAATGTGGCGGACGGGAATTTGCTTTTTGAAAATTTTCATTTTGTCCCCTCCCGTTAAACTTCCCAGCGGACGATTTCGACGGATTTTGAGGTCTCCGTGAGTTTGTAGCGCTCCGGCATGTTGCGGTCTTCCGGCAGGATCCAGATGGCGTCACTGCCTTCCGTTAAGGCTTCCAAATCCGGCAGAACGGGCAGCTTTTGCTCCTTGGAGATGAGCACGTAGAGGTCGCTGCCGTGTGCGCCGTCGTGCAGGGTGCGGAGAAGTTGCGGCATGGGGGTGAGGTCGTTGCGGCATTCCAATCTTGCGAGCCGGCGGCGCAGGTAAAGTGCGGTGTTGCGGCCGGTGAGCTCGCCCGTGGAGAGCATTTTGCCGTCTACGGTGTCTATGCCGTTTGAGATGACGGAGACCGAGATGCCGTCTGCGAGCATGCGCTCCGCGAGTTCGGCGGCGATGGAGATGGCGGTTTCGTTTAACGCATCCGTCACGGCGCTGCCGATGCCGGTGCAGTCGAGCAGGACAGTGACCTTTTGGGACAGCGTGGAATCGTGCTGATTGACGAGCAGCGTGCCGCCGCGCGCGGAAGCCTTCCAGTTGATGTATTTCATGGGGTCGCTGCGGCGGTAATCGCGGATGCCGGCAAACTCGAACGGGTCGTCGTACACACGCCGACGGCTGACGAGCAGACCCATGATCTTGCTGTACGGAATGCGGATGTGGCTTGCGGAAATGTGCGCGGGCAGGACGTAGAACTCCGTTTCCTGCGGGAAATGCGCCACCTGCTTTTCGGTCATCAGAAAATCGTAGGACGTGACCGTGGTGGACGCGATGCGGTAATAGCCGCGCTTTTTGCCGCGGACAGGTAGTGTACGCGTGATGCGCTGGCGCACGGACGCTGTGAACACGTCGCGGCGGTAGGTCATATCGCTGACGGTGGAGTTTTCTTCGTCCTGAAACACCACCCAGCGGCTCATATCGAAGCCGACCTCCAAAACGGGGAGCGGCAGGTATTTGTTGTTCACGATCGTTTCGACGAGATTCGCTTCTTCGCCGCAGAAAATGTAATCGCGGTCAAAGGATATCTGTACGGTGAGGTTTTCGTCCCACAGGCGGCGGAACAAAAGGCGCTGTGCAAAATAGAGGACGAGCAAAACGATCGGGAGCAGAAGGAGCGCCCACATTACTTTGACCAGTCCTCAGTCGGCAGGGCGACGGAGGAGAGCACATCGGTCATGGCCTTTTTCTGGGCATCGGTGGAGCCGACGGAGCCGCTGAGCTGCAAACGGTGGGCGAGCACCGGCACGGCGACGGTCTTGATGTCTTCCGGCACGACGTATGCGCCGCCGCGCACCAAGGCGTAAGCGCGCACGGCACGGACGAGCGCAAGGCTGCCGCGCGGGCTGACGCCCATATCGATATTCGGCCAACTGCGCGTGGCCTGCACGAGGTCGATCATGTAATCGAGCAGGACGGGGTGAATGTAAATCTCCTTTGCCTGCTTTTGCAGCGCGAGAATATCCTCACGCGTGCAGACGCTTTGCAGCGTTTCGAGCGGCTCTTCCTTCATAAAGCGCTGCAAGATGGCGCGCTCCTGCTCTTTTGTGGGAGAGGCCATGGAAATGCGCATTAAAAAGCGGTCGAGCTGGGCTTCCGGCAGGGGATAGGTGCCGAGCGTTTCGATGGGGTTCTGCGTGGCGATGACGAAAAACGGCGCCGAAAGCGGACGGGTGACGCCGTCCACGGTGATCTGGCGCTCGCCCATGCACTCGAGCAGGCTCGACTGCGTGCGCGGTGTGGCGCGGTTGATCTCATCGGCGAGGAGCAGGTTGCAGAATGCCGGGCCGGGGCTGAAAACGAAATCGTTTGCTTTCTGGTCGAAGTAGTTGAGGCCCGTGACGTCGCTGGGAAGCAGGTCGGGCGTGAACTGGATGCGGTTAAACTCCAGACTGACGGACTTTGCAAGTGACTTTGCGAGCACGGTTTTGCCCATGCCGGGCACATCTTCGATGAGCACGTGACCCTCGGCAATGAGCGCGGTGAGCAAGAGGTTGATCGTTTCTTCGGAACCGACCATGACCTTGCTGATATTTTCACGAATGGACGAAATGAGCGTTTTACTTTCCATAAAAGACCTCCAAAAGACGGGTGCGTTTATTCTGTTGTGGGAAATCAACATAATTAAACGGTTAATAATCGGAATAAGGATACAACAAAACGAAAGAAAATGCAAGCTTCTTTTGTAAAGGAAGACAAAGAATGGAGAGTGATATCCGTGCTGCACGGATATACCTTTGCATGAAAGGATGCATTTCCTGCAAAAACGGTTTGAAATTCATAGAAAACAGCGAAAATATCCCTTGATTTTTGCAGGAATATCGGCTAAAATAAACATTATGATACTGTGTATACGTGTGCCCTGTCCGTAGGGGCAGGTATGCGGCCGCGTCTGCACGGAGGAAATTTTGCAGGAAGCGGCGACTCGTGCTGTAAAATTTCCTGTCAGGAAACGTAAAGAAAGGAAATCACCCATGAATATCCAGCTTACGAATCGCATTAAGCAAAATGCGAGATCGTTTTCCAAAGGTCAGAGGTTGATCGCGAAGTATATTGAGGAGCACTACGACAAGGTGGCGTTTATGACGGCCTCGAAGCTTGGCGCGACGGTCGGTGTGAGCGAATCGACCGTGGTGCGCTTTGCGACGGAGATCGGATACTCCGGCTATCCGGCGCTTCAGCAGGCGATGCAGGAGATGATCCGCAACCGCATGACGAGCGTGCAACGCCTTGAAATGACCTCGACGAACATTCCGCTTGACCGCCTGCTTGACAGCTCGATGGATCAGGACATCGACATTATCCGCCGCACGAAGGAGTCCATTTCACATGAGGAGTTTTACCGTGCGGCCGATGCACTCGTGAAGGTAAAGAAGGTTTATATCATCGGTGCAGGCAGCTCGCTTGCCATTGCGACGTTCCTCTCGTACTACTTCTCCTTGGTGTTCGATTCCGTACAGCTTATCAGCGCGACGAGCGAAGCGCAGATTTTGCAACAGATGGTGCACATCGGCGAGGGAGACGCGCTTGTCGGCATCAGCTTCCCGCGGTACTCCAAAAAAGCAGTGAAGGCGCTGAAATACGCTTCCGACCGCGGTGCGACGGTTGTGGCCATTACGGACAGCACGCTTTCTCCGCTGACGAAGTATGCGGAGCATGTGCTGCTTGCAAAGAGCGACATGGTATCATTTGTCGATTCGCTTGTGGGCCCGATGGCGCTTATCAACGCGCTTATTGTGACGGTGGCCATTAAAAAGAAAGACGAAGTGGCGAATACACTCTTAAACCTGGAGACCATTTGGGACGAGTACGGCGTGTACGAGAAGGTCGAAGACAAGACCGACGAGGAACGTAATGTTTGATGCAGTCGTAGTCGGCGGCGGCGCTGCGGGCATGATGGCGGCGATCACGGCGGCGGAACGCGGCAAGCACGTCTTATTATTAGAAAAGAACGCACAGCTTGGGCGGAAGATCCGTATTACAGGCAAGGGCCGCTGCAACGTAACGAACAACTGCGAGCCGCGCACGGTGATTGAATCCACGCCCGGCAACGGCCGGTTTTTGTACGGGGCGGTGAATCATTTCACCCCGCAGGACACGATGGACTTTTTTGAGGGGCTTGGCGTGCCGCTGAAAACGGAGCGCGGCAACCGCGTGTTCCCGGTCTCGGACAATGCACACGACATTGCGGACGCGCTTTGGAAGAAGCTGAAAAAGTGCCGCGTGGAAATTCGGCAGGGCAATGTGAAAGAGGTGCTGACCGAAAACGGCAGCGTCATCGGCGTGCGCACGGAAAACGATGTGTTTGAGGCCCCCAGTGTGCTTTTGGCGTGCGGCGGCGCTTCGTACCCCGGCACGGGCTCGAACGGCGACGGCGCGCGGCTGGCGGAAAAGCTGGGGCACACCATTATTCCTATGCGTCCGTCTTTGGTGGCGCTGACCTCTGATGACGAGGATTGCCCGGCGATGCAGGGGCTTTCTCTGCGCAACTGCGGCGTGACCGTGACGGACAATGATAAGAAAAAGAAGCCGGTCTACACGGACTTCGGTGAGTTGCTGTTCACGCACTTTGGGCTTTCCGGCCCGACGATTTTGAGTGCGAGCGCGCATATGCGTCATATGGCGCCCGGCAGATACACAGTGACGCTCGACTTAAAGCCGGCGCTCACCCCGGAACAACTTGACCAACGCCTTTTACGCGATTTAGAGAAAAACAAGAACCGCAATTTCAGCAATTCGCTCGATGAATTATTGCCGCAAAAGATGATCCCGGTTGTCGTGCGGCGGTCGGGCATTCCGCCGGAAGAGAAGTGCAACACCATCACGCGCGAGCAGCGTGCGGTGCTTTTGGATGTCTTAAAGCACTTTACGGTGGAGATTTCCGGCTTTGCACCGCTTTCCGGCGCGATTGTGACGGCGGGCGGCGTTTCCGTAAAGGAAGTCGACCCGAAGACGATGCAGTCCAAATTAATTCCGGGCTTGTACTTTGCGGGGGAAATTCTGGACGTGGACGCGTACACGGGCGGCTTTAACCTGCAGATTGCCTTTGCAACGGGACACGCGGCGGGCGAAAATCTGTAAACTATCATTATATATAAGGAAGTTATATTATGTATGCAATAGCGATTGACGGACCTGCCGGCGCAGGTAAAAGCAGCGTGGCAAAAGCGGCTGCAAAGGCGCTCGGCTTTGTTTATGTGGACACGGGCGCGCTGTACCGCACGGTGGGGCTTTACCTGCTGCGCAGTGAAGTTGACCCTGCAGACGCAGAAGCGGTGGAGCCGAAGCTCCGGGATATTCAGGTCGATCTGAAATACGAAGACGGCGTGCAGCACGTCATTTTAAACGGGGAGGATGTATCCGACCTTATCCGCACGCCGGAGGTCTCTATGGCGGCCTCTGCGTGTGCTTCCGTACCGGCGGTGCGTAAGTTTCTGTTCTCCGCGCAGGTGGATATGGCGAAAAAGTACAACGTCATCATGGACGGCCGAGACATCGGCACGACGATTTTGCCGAACGCACAGGTGAAGATTTTCCTGACGGCTTCGCCCGAGGTGCGCGCCGAGCGCCGCTACAAGGAGCTCAAGGAAAAAGGCGTGGACGTGAGCTATGAAGAAACGCTTGCGGACGTTATTCGCCGCGACAAGCAGGACGAAAAGCAATCTAAGGCAGCGGAGGATAGCATTTTGCTTGACAACAGCGAGCTGGATTTTAACGGTACGGTGAAACGCTTACTGGAGATCGTGGAAGAAAGGACGGGCGTGAAGTATGGCTGAAAATAAGAAGCCGAAGGAACACCTTTCCTGGTGGTATTTCCTTGCAAAGTACGTGATGCTGTTTTTCTTTAAAATTCTGCACCCGTACCGTATTATAGGCAGAGAGAACATGCCGCTTACCGGCAAGCTGCTCGTTTGCTCTAACCACGTGACGATGGGCGACCCGATTTACCTTGGCTGCGCAATACCGAAACGACAATTACACTATATGGCGAAGGCCGAGCTTTTTGAAAACAAGCTCATCGGCGGATTTTTGAAGAGCCTCGGCGCGTTCCCAATCTCCCGCGGCACGGGCGGGGCACAGGGCATTCAGACGGCGATTGACCTTTTGGAGGAAGAAAAGGTCGTGTGCATGTTCCCGGAGGGTACGCGCTCGAAGACCGGCGAGCTTTTGAACCCGAAAATGGGTATGGTAATGCTGGCGTACAAGACGCACTGTACGATTTTGCCTGTGGCGATCGTGGGAGAGGGCGGCAAGCCCCCAAAGGTATTTAAGAAAATGGTCATCAACATCGGCAAGCCAATCCGGTTTGAGGACATGGGCCTGACCGAAGATTCCGGTATGATTTACCGCCGTGTTTCGCGCAATATTTTTGCCGAGGTGCAGAAGCTGCGCGAGGAAGGTCTCGATATTATGGAGAACAGGTGGAAGGAAGTATGATCCGCGTGGCGAAAACAGCGGGATTCTGCTTTGGTGTGAACCGCGCGGTGGAGACCGTTTACAAATTGCTTGACGAGGACAAAACCGTCTGCACGCTCGGGCCGATCATCCATAACCCGCAGCTTGTGGAGGAGCTCGGCCGCAAAGGCGTGCGCATTATAGATGCGCCCGAGGACGCGAAAGCGGGGGAGACGGTTGTCATCCGCTCGCACGGTGTACCGCCCGAGGTCATCGAAAAACTGAAAGCGCTCGGTGTCGATTACAAGGACGCGACGTGCCCGTATGTGCAGAAGATTCACCGCCTTGTTTCCGACGGAGAGCGCGAGGGCAGGCGCGTGATGCTGGCCGGCGATGCAAAACACCCGGAGGTGGAGGGCATACTCGGCTGCTGCAAAACGCCGTACCGCACCTTCAAAACGCGCGAAGAACTCGAAAATCTATTCAAAAATGAGCCTGAACTTGCCGAAATGCCCCTTCTTTTTTGTGAACAGACCACTTTTAACGTAGAAGAATGGGAAAAATGTTTGGATTTCGTAAAAAAGGTATGTACAAACGCTTCAGTTTTTGATACAATATGTAAGGCTACAACAAATCGCCAGCGCGAAGCACGCGAACTTGCGCGTGAAAGCGACTTGATGCTCGTCATCGGCGGGCGTCACAGCTCGAATACGGCGAAGCTCAAGGAGGTCTGCGAACCGTATGCGCAGACGTATCTTATTGAGACGGCGGCGGAGCTTGCAGCCCTGCCTGTAAAGGGCAAAATGAATATCGGCATAACTGCCGGTGCTTCAACACCGGCAAGCATAATAAAGGAGGTACTTGTTACCATGACAGACAAAATTGAAACAAATGAGCTTAATTTTGAGGAGATGCTTGAGGAATCACTCAAGAGCTTAAATACAGACGAAAAGGTGCACGGTGTAGTTGTAAGCATTTCTCCCACCGAAGTGTATGTTGACGTCGGTAGAAAGCAGGCCGGCTACATCCCGGCTAACGAGCTTAGCAACGATCCGAACGCGAAGCCGGAAGATCTTGTAAAGATCGGCGACGAGATGGATCTGCTCATCATGAAGACGAACGATCAGGAAGGCACCATCATGCTCTCCAAGAAGCGCATCGATGCCATCAAGGGCTGGGAAGACATTGCAGCGGCTATGGACGCTGAAGAAATCCTCACCGGCAAGGTTACAGAAGTTGTTAAGGGCGGCGTGATTGTTCTGTATAACGGCATCCGCGTCTTCATCCCGGCTTCTCAGGCTGTTGCAAACCGCGGCGACGATCTTGAGGCTCTGAAGGGTCAGGACGTTCAGTTCCGCATCATCGAAGTCAACCGCCAGCGCCGCCGTGCGGTCGGTTCCATCCGTTCCGTGCTCCGCGAGCAGAGAAAGGCAGCACAGGCTAAGTTCTGGGAGTCTGTTGAAGAAGGTCAGGAGTTTACGGGTACCGTTAAGTCCCTCACGAACTTCGGTGCATTCGTTGACCTTGGCGGTGTGGACGGCATGATCCACATTTCCGAGCTCTCTTGGAACCGCATCAAGCACCCGAGCGAAGTTGTCTCCGTCGGCGACACCGTTCAGGTTTATGTCAAGAGCCTTGACCGTGAGAACGGCAAGATCTCCCTTGGCTACAAGAAGAAGGAAGACAATCCGTGGGAGATCCTCAAGAACGAGTATCCGGTTGGCACGGTTTGCGACGCTACCGTTGTCGGCATGACCACGTTCGGCGCATTTGCTAAGATCCTCCCGGGCATCGACGGTCTCATCCACATCTCTCAGATCGCGGACAGAAGAATCGAGAAGCCGCAGGACGTTCTGAAGGTTGGCGACGTTGTTAAGGTGAAGATTACCGACATCGATTTCGACAAGAAGAGAGTTTCCCTCTCCATCCGTGCTCTGCTCGAAGACCAGGGCGAGGACGCTTCTGAGGAATAATTTAAATCGTCAGGTGTAAATTTGCAGGGTGGTTCTTTCCACCCTGCTTTACATGACGGACATTTTAAAAGTAAACGGATAAAACGGCGGTTTTATCCATTGGAGGAAACAATTAGATGAAGCGCGTGAAAAAACCTGTGTTTTTTATCATCGCGGCTCTGATCCTTGCGCTTACATACACATCGGTCTTCGGCGTTTACACGCAGAACGGTGACACGAAGAACACATGGATCAAGGGCGCCGGCGATATAAGATGGGGTATTGATATCCGCGGCGGCGTGGAAGCAACCTTCAGCCCGGCTGACGGCGTGGAGGCGACCGCAGAGCAGCTTGAAGCCGCAAAGGCAATCATTGAGCTGCGTATGGTCTCGAAGAGCATTACGGACTACGAGATTTACACCGACGAAGCCAACGACAAGATCATTGTTCGTTTCCCGTGGAAGAGCGGCGAATCGGACTTTGACCCGGAGAAGGCGATTGAAGAAATTTCCGCAACGGCGCTGCTGACATTCCGCGAAGGTAAGTCCTACGAGACTCAGACGGTAGACGGCGAGGGCAACCCGGTTTACCAGACACCGACGGGTACAACGGCGGAAAACATCATTCTGGAAGGCAGCGACGTGACCGAGGCAAAGCCGGTCATGCAGGAAAATTCCACCTCCGGCAGCTATGATTATGCGATTTCCCTGACGCTTTCCGATGAAGGTGCACAGAAATTTGCGGAAGCGACCGAACGCCTGAAGGGCAAGACAATCTCCATCTGGATGGATGACATCATGATTTCCGCACCGACCGTTAACGCGGTCATCACAGACGGCAAGGCTTCCATTACCGGCAACTTTACGGCAGCCACGGCTTCCGAACTTGCCGCAAAGATTCAGGGCGGCGCGCTGCCGTTTGCTTTGCAGACCTCGAACTTCAGCACCGTGAACCCGACGCTCGGCATGAAGTCTCTGGATGCCATGGTTATGGCCGGCGTAATCGCTTTTGCGCTCATCGCGGTCTTTATGATCATCATCTTTAAGGTTCCGGGCTTTGTGGCTGTGCTGACGCTTGTGGGTCAGCTTGCCATCACCTTTGCGGCGATTTCCGGCTACTTCCCGTTTGTGAACAGCTTTACAATGACTCTGCCGGGTCTTGCGGGTATTATCCTTTCCATCGGCGTGGGCGTGGATGCGAACATTATCACCGCGAGCCGTATTAAGGAAGAACTCGGCACCGGCAAAACGCTGGACGGCGCTATTCAGAAGGGCTGCTCCAACAGCTTGTGGTCCATCGTGGACGGCAACATTACGATTTTGATCGTTGCCATCATGCTCATCGGCGTGTTCGGCCCGTCCAACATTCTCTCTAAGATCTTCGGCGAATCCACGACCGGCGCGATCTACTCCTTCGGCTATACGCTGCTCGTCGGTGTGATCGGCAACTTCATCATGGGCGTGTTCTGCTCTCGCCTGATGATCAAATCGCTTTCCGGCTTCAAGCCGCTCCGTAAGAAATGGCTGTTTGGAGGTGCGGATAAGTAATGAAAAAGTTCAATTTTGATTTCTATAAGAATAGAAAAATTCTGTTCGGCATCTCGATCGGCCTGATCGTCATCGGCTTGATCTTCAACTTCATTCGCGGCACGAAGATGGACATTCAGTTCGTCGGCGGTGCAATGATCAAGTATTCCGTAGACGGCGAAGTCGATACGGATGAGATCGCGTCCCTCGTAAAAGAGGAGACTGGCCGCGACGTTTCCGTTGCGCTGAGCAAGACGTTCGGCACCGACGCGAACCAGGTTACGTTGTCCTTTGCAGGCAACGAGGCTGTGACGCTCGATGAGCAGCAGGCAATCGCGACGAAGCTTTCCGATGCGTATGCAGACCGCACGTTCAACGTGGTGGAATCGAGCTCTGTTGACCCGACCATGGGCGCGAAGTTCTTCCAGAAGTGCCTTGTTTGCCTGCTCATCACGTTTGTGATTTTGCTTGTGTACATTGCACTGCGCTTTAAGAAGATCGGCGGTCTTTCCGCCGGCGTTACGGCGCTCATCGCACTTGTGCATGACGTGCTGCTTGTGTACTTCTCGTTTGTGATTTTCGGTTTCTCCATCAACGATATTTTCATCGCGGTCATTTTGACGATCCTCGGCTACTCGCTGAACGATACCATCGTTATTTACGACCGTATCCGTGAGAACCGCAAGCTCTCTCCGACGAAGAGCCCGGACGCGCTGCCGGGTATCGTCAACAAGAGCCTGAACCAGACGATGACACGTTCTATTCTGACGTCTCTCACCACCTTCATGGCGCTGCTCGTAATCTACATTGTCGCGACGGTTTACGGCATCAGCTCTGTTCAGAGCTTTGCACTGCCGATGATGGTCGGTACGATCGTCGGTTGCTATTCCTCTCTGTGCATTGCGGCTCCGCTTTACACCATGTGGGCTGTGCATAAGGGCGAGAAGAGCAAAAAGTAATTTGCCAAAGCGAATTGCTTCGAGTAATTTTTAATAGTTGCTAAATGAAATTCCCGGAAAGCTGCGTGCTCTCCGGGAATTTTTGCATATAGCATATTTTGGGTGCAGGGGATAAGCGAGTAAGCGATAAAAATCCGCAAAAGAAAAACCGGGTGAGCTGCCGTGCGGTGCTTACCCGGTTTTGGTTTAGAGTTGCTGAGATTCTCCGGTGAGGAGCCAGAAGACGTCTACGTCTAAAATTTCGGCGAAGGCTAAAAGCTCAATATCGGTGACGGTGCGGAGCTGACCCTCTAACTTTGAGAGGGCAGAGGCGTTGATATCCACGCCGCGCACCTGCAGCTGCGCGAGCAGCTCTTTTTGCTTCATGCCACGGTTGCGGCGAATGCTCTCAATACGTGCGCCGACTAAGTTTTTGTCTCCAAGTGGTTTTTTACGGATGCGCATTTGCTCGCCGCCTTTCTATGTTCTATACACATTATAAGCGTAAATGCACAAAAAATCAATTCTTTTTACGAAAAATTATGAAAATCAACTGCAAACAATTCGTGAACGATGCGAGGATTACGTGTTTTCTTTGTCGTTTGCTTCCGGTTTTGCATCTTCCGCTTCGCCGGAGCGTGTGCGGCGGTAGGCGAGCGGCGTCATGCCGTACTTTTTCTTGAAGACGGAATAGAAGTAGTTCGTGTTCACAATGCCGATGGCCTCACTGATCTGGTTGATGGGAAGCTTGGTCTCAAGCAAAAGCTGCTCGGCCTTTTTCATGCGGGTGTTGCTGAGGTAATCGCTGAACGAATAGCCGGTCTGCGTGGCGAAGATCTTGCCGAAGTAGGCGGTGGAAAGCCCGGCCATGCCGGCGAGCATTTTCAGGGAAAGATCCGGGTTTGCATAGTTTTTATCGATGTATTCCTTAGCGGTTTCGGCTGCGAGCTCGTTGCCGTATTTGCGGTTGATGCTCTGGTGATGCGCCAAAATAGTGATGAACTCCATGCAGCGCTTGCGCAGCATATAGACGTTCGGCAGCTGCTGGCGGTCGATCTCATTCAGCTTATCCATTAAGAGGGGATAGGTGGTGTCGTCGTCCGTGAAGGTGGTGGAGAAATCATCGAGCAGGGACATCATGACGTGGTTGAAATAGGTGACGGCCGTGTTGAAGCTGACGTTTGACATATAGGAAATGGCGAGGTCGAACTCCTGCGAGCAGGCATCGAGGTCGTTTGCGCGGATGTGCTCGGCAAGCTTCATATGCAGCTTGTTGTGGTAGGCGTTGAGGTTGATGTTCTGGCTGGCCTCAAAGGCGAAGAAAATTTTGCCCTGATTGCGGATGGCGGAATATTCCAGCGCGATGTTCGTCGCCTCATAGCAGAGGTTGATGTTGACGGCAGTCTCCACAATGGTGCCGATGCAGATGGTGGTGTTCATGGAGAACTCGCGCTGCATGACCTCGCACACGCGCTGAAGCTCCTGCACAAGCTTTTCCGGGTACGCATTTTTTGCAGGGGGAGCAGCACCGCAAGCGTGTTGT
>OMGY01000867.1_pt1 | contig 31619 bp, 35 predicted proteins | sample 1674461 | NCBI WGS metagenome assembly OMGY01 (sample SAMN05578579, study PRJEB25193) | human gut metagenome | biome: Human Microbiome; feature: human-associated habitat; material: feces | host: Homo sapiens | place: USA:Birmingham | reverse complement strand
CTATAAAAAAGTATTCGAGTGATTATTTTATTGAGGAAATGAAAAATGAATTATCTGGTTATATAGGAGATGTTTTAATTAATACGTTACCATCCACATTTCAAAGATTAGGAAGTAGTTCATTTAATTTGGAAAAGTTAATACAAGTTATTAATGAGCAGTCAAATTCTAGAGAGTATAGTGAGCAAGATGTTAGGCAGTTAGTACTTGTATTATTTGAAGCGGGATATGTTGGACAACTAATTAATGGCAATTTTGGAAAAACCTCTGTGGTTTTTAAATATAGAAATCCTTCTGCAGTCATTGATTATAATGAAAAAATGATTATTCATCGTGGAATTCAAAAAGGATTAAGTATAATTTTATAAGGGCTTTCCGGTATCCCAGTCGAAAGCCCAAGTAGTACTACCAAAAATATTATATGTGGCATATGTCATATATATTCATAACGTGAAAAAATGGCTCCATTTTGGCTCTAAAAATTCTGGGTGAGGTACACAAAAATGCAAAATATGATGAATATGAAGAATAAAACACACAAATGTGCACCGAGAAACAATCAAATTAATCTCTCCGCCCAAGAGTTTGAATAATTTTCAAAAGCTCGCAAAGCCTAGTAAAATGGGCATTTGCGAGCTTGCTTTTTGCCTTGTGTTACTAAAATGGTACTAAGAAGAGATGCTTGCTTTTTGACGTGCTGTTGAAAAAAGTGTAAGTGCATTTGTTGTGTAGAACAAAGCGTCTATTAGTGCTTTTTCTTCACCAGTAAAATTTAAAGCTTTTAAAACAAGAGTAATAGCAACTAGAAAATAGTAGTTTAGTAGATGGTATTGGTTAAATATTCTTTTATATTCAGTAGAATTTTTATTTACAAATGGATGGATTACTATTTTCAATAATCCAGTGGGTATATGTTTACTAATTACAATTGAAAAGAATACTATTATATATAAGTATGTAATCTCAGTAACCCAATCATTAGTAAGAAAAGTGTAGTTACAGAGAAGTTTGTCGAGATACTTGCATAATACTTGTAACATAGTTAATGCAATAATTAAAAAATATAAATATCCGCAAATAAGCATAGGAAGATATTCTTTAAGGCTTTGTATTTTAAAAAATGCTAATACTTTTAAAACGAAGCACGTTAGTAAAATCCATGGGAAATGGATTAGCTTGTAGAGCAGGAAAAGTATATTATAAGCTCCTTTTATATTCTTTTTCAATAGCTCGTGTTTGTGTTTAAGCTCATAATTATATGAAATTATATGATAAATTATGTAACTGAGAAGTGCGATAAAAGCATATATGAGCATAACCAAATAAATGTTATATGTGAGTTTAGAGCCGGTTGTAAAATAATGCACAAATGCTGAGCCTTTAAAAATACAAAGCAAAATGCACAGTGCTAATAAGAAGACATCCATTATGGATGCTCGTATTAAGAACTTTTTTGCATTTTTATTTTGTGGAGTTACACCATGATGACTAAACAATTCCTTGTAATAGTATTTGATAGAGGATGGTTCTTGGACTTTTTTCATATGTATCTCACTTTCTTATGCCTGAGGCCATGTTATTTTCCACTCAAAATATTCGTTAGGAGAAATCTCTCCATTATTTAATTTCGTTTTCATTTCACACCATTCCGAAAGGAAATCATTTACCAATCCATATTCAAAAGTTAATGCGACAGGTGAGCCTGCACTTTCATAATCATCTTCATTGTAAGTTGGTCTGGCAGCCTCGGAAGGTTTTGCCGGAGCCATTGCAGTCAGATGAATCAGGTTGCCGGGAGCTGTGTACTCTGGGAATCTTGTACCTTTTCCACGGGCAGGAAGTGATGTGGCACTTTCTTCAAGCCAGAAAAGTGTTTCAATGATATCTTCAGCAGCACCAAGGCTGTAATCAGAGATTGCCTTGTAATTGCAGTGCAATGCATCAGCAAGCTTTAGAATCATATCTTCACCGGGAATGCGGGCACCGGTTTCATACTGGGATATGCGGACAGACATATTTTTGCCCTCAAATCCAAGTGCACCGCCAAGCTCATCCATTGTCATTTTACGGAATACCCGTATTTTCTTTATTCTTTCACCAATTGTCATAGTGTAGTTACCTCCGTTTATCTGTCCCTGATGGACTGTTAAAGACAGTATAACACGGAAAAAATGAAAATGGAAGTTTTTCTATACGAGAACATTAGAAAAACTTCTTGACAATTCAATACCATACGGTATAGAATAATATCAATTCAATTATCTATACGATATGGTATTGAAAAACAACTAAATGAGCGGTACCAGAAATCTAACAGGCATTTGCCAAGACATTCATAGGAATCGAGCGAATGTAGACACTCCCCCAAGCGGACCGAGTACCTTGAGCAGGAGCGGGCGGTATTACAGGAGATTATCTCAGGTAAGGAGGCAGGTTGTGACATCAGCAGAACTGGTATGGAGAAACGCCAAAACAAATTTATAAAGGAAAGGTGGTGAAAGGCATGAACGAAAAGTTTTTAGAAGTAGGAGATGTGATGCAGATTCTTGGAATTTCAAGATCAGCAGCATACAAGCTTATGAGACAGATTAACAGTGAACTTGAAAAGAAGGGCTACATTGTAATCCGTGGAAAAGTAAGCAGAAAATATTTTGAAGAACGCATTTATGGTATGAGTGATGCAGTATAAGCAACAGGTAAGAAGATTAAGGCAGAGGCAGGTGCGGAAGCGATACGGCTTAGGCATCTGCTTCTGCATATGGAAAGAAGGAGATGATGAATATGCCAGCTTATAAAGACAGTAAGACAGGCACCTGGTTTGTCAAATTCTATTGTAAGGACTGGACTGGGGAAAATAAACAGATAAAGAAGAGAGGATTTGCAACAAAAAGAGAAGCGTTGGATTATGAGCGTAATTACAAAATACGGCAGGAGAATAATCTGGATATGACATTTGGAGAGTTTTGGAAGCTGTATACAGAGGATGTGAAAAATTATGTCAAACTCAACACGTGGCTTACCAAAGAACACATTGTGGACACAAAGATACTTCCATATTTTAAGAATCTTAAGATGAATGAGATTACACCGGGAGATGTACGCAAGTGGCAGAATGAGATGGTTGCATTCCGTTATAAGAATGGGAAGAGTTATTCCCAGACTTACAAGAAGACAATTTTAAATATCTGATGAAAAGGCTTGGATATGTATTTGAGAAAGATGCGTGGATGGAGGTGCAGGCACCGGGATTTCGATATTATCATAAGCTTGCAAAGTTGGACGAGATGTTTTCAGAAGATATGTTACGGCATTATGTGGATATGCCCTGGATGTCAAAGCCTTACTTTTATTCGTCGGATATCAGGGGATCGCACAGGGCGAAGCTGTCACCATTCCAAAAGAAGTTTTATGCAAAGCTATACAGATTAAGGATTATAGAGCAGAAGCGTTTTGTAGTCGGTGGAGTAAAGTATACAGAGGATTTGAAGAGGTTTCATTAGTTACAGGAAGAATATCTGCTACTTGTAAATAATGACATCAAAAGTGTTGTGGAGCTTGTGGATTTCATAGGTGAGCAGAAAGAAAAGATTCAGCAGATTGAGGACAGACAGAAGGAGATATACAGAGAAAGTTCTAGTCGGAAACGGAATATTAAGAACGAGGAGCAGTATCGTGAGTATCAGATATGGCATGTGGGAGTGCAGGAAGAACTGGACGAATTGAAGCAGGAGAAAAGGAATATTAAGAAGCAGATACAGCTTGCTGATGGCATATAAAAGAAGATTTGTATACGGCTTATTATGCAGTGTCTGAGAAAGAAGAGATTGTTGCAGACAGGGAGATTGAGATACCGGGGATGGAAGATGTGGCTATTGAGCCAGAGACGAATGTTGTGGTAATGAATCCAGACAATAATCAGAATGAAGTAGGCAGACAGAAAGAGCTAACTGATGGAGTTAGAAAACAACAGATTGATTTAGAGGGCATAGGAACTTCGGAAATCCATAATCTATCTGATACGAATGTGGCAAGAGTTGGCGAAAGTAGAACTGATATAACAGATAAAAGTGAATTTGTGGAAACTAGAGAAACTGAACCAGTGGACAAAGCTGGCTGGATTGTCAGGAGAATATCAGAGCTTGGTGGTTATGAGAATGTCAGTGATTCTGTTAAGGCTGATATATTCGGATTTGATATTGCTGATGTTAGTGGAAGCATATGGTTGTTCTCGGATGTAATGAAAAGGCTGGGGATAAAGCTGGATGGAAACGAAATGTATGAGGAATTCCAGAGAATTTATGATGAGAGTGTTGGTAGAGATGCTGGTAAAGATAAAGCAGAAGATAAGATGTGGAATAGGGGCAGAGGAAGGTAATTCCTCTGCCCCTTCCAGTTATGTATTAGATAGAAAAATATTGATTCACAAATCGAAATATTGGCTATTGAAGGAAGTATAGAAAGTCGCGAGAACGTGCGAAAAAATATTGAGAAAACATTAGATATATGGTATGATGTGATATAGAATTGTTTGAATGAAATTTTATATGGAGGATTAGCAATGGCAGTATCATATAAGCGATTGTGGATAAAATTAGCCGAAAAAGAAATGAGCAGAGCGGATTTGAGAAAAAAAGCAGAAATAGCACCTAATACCATGACAAAGCTTGGAAAAAATGAATATGTTGCTATGCCTATTTTAGATAAAATATGTAAAACATTAGGGACGGATTATGGCGAGATTATGGAGTATGTTCCGGATAAAGAAGAATCAACGGGTGACAGGTAGCGAGTACGGATTATGGGACAAGCAGTTTAATAAGATATGTTATGTAGTTTGGTTTAAATTCGTTTTTTGAGAAAGGGGCACTTTGTATGGATATATTTGAAGGTCTTTCAGAAAGACAGAGAGAAGCGGTTGAAACAATAGACGATGATTTAGAAATTATCGCCTGTGCTGGAGCTGGAAAAACCGGTGTTGTAACAAGAAGAATTGTGAATATTCTTAAGTTAAATCCGGGTGTATTGCCTGAGAATATAGTAGCATTTACGTTTACAAAGAAAGCGGCGGAAGAATTAAAAGGTCGTATTAATGCTTATGGAAAATCTGTATTAGGGCATACAAAAGGATTCGCACATATGTATGTTGGAACAATTCATGGTTTTTGCATAAGAATGTTGCAAGATTACATACCTGAGTTTCAGAAGTTTACTGTATTAGATGAGATACAAACTAAGTTATTTGTAGAGAGATACTATGAAGAATGTGGTATGCAGGATTTGGAGTTGAAGAAGTATGTAGAAACTTCTTTATTTATCTCAGTTATGAGTGTATTGAATGAAAACTGGTTTGAGCAGGATAAGTGGGATGAGAAGACTCGTATTGCTTTTGAGAAATATCGCAATAAAATGTATGAAGAAAAGAAATTTGATTATTCCTTGATTCTTCGAGAGATGATAAATCAACTTGAAACAAACTGTGAATTTGCTGAAGCTATAAAAAATAAAGTGAAGTATTTAACGGTTGATGAATATCAGGACACAAATCCTATACAAGAAAAGTTGATAGAAATATTAAAGGGATTTGGTGCGAATATCTGTGTTGTTGGTGATGATGACCAGACAATTTATCAATTTAGAGGAAGTGATCCTCAAAACATCCTTACATTTAAGGAAAGGTACAATATAAAAAAATACATCGTATTGGATAAGGATTATCGAAGTACGGAAGGCATCGTTGACGTGGCAAGAAGAATAATAGTAAATAATGACAGGCGGTTGCTCAAAACAATGACTTCAGGTTGCAAGACGAAATATGACATAGGAGACATAGCATATGAGGAATATTCGGACATGGAAGATGAATTTACATTTATAGCCCGGAGAATTATGAAACTTCATGAAATAGGTATTCCTTATTCAGAAATCGCAATATTGCTGCGAAAAAGAAAAGTCAGCGGGAAAATTGCCGAAGTATTGGAGGCATATGATATTCCATTTGTTGTAGAAGGTGTGAATGATTTATTTGAGACAAAAGAATGTAACGCAGCAAAGGGAATTTTTGATTATTTAAATGGCGATATTCCTGCAACGGAGCTTTTTGAAAGATGGTTGCAGATAGACTATCCTCTTGATAAAAAAGAGGTAGCAGATGCAATGCAGTATTTGGCAACTATTGATGTAAAAGAAATAAAGCTATATTCTGAATTTAATATACAGGCTATTTATCATGAATTCCTTCGGCGTATTTCTTTAACAGAGGATGGTAGAAATGAAACAGAAGTGATTATGTATAACTTGGGAAAATTTAGTCAGGTTATTGCAGATTATGAGATTATTAATTATACGCTTAAACCAAGAACAAAACTCAATAACTTTTGTTCTTTTCTAAAATATACGGCATCACAATATTATCCAGAAGGATATATGACCAATTCCTACGCAAAACCGGATGCGGTTAGTATTATGACCGTACACCAGTCCAAAGGATTGGAGTTTGCAGCAGTATTTATTCCACAGCTCAATAGAAATTTCTTCCCAGCACAGCGGGTTGGAGGGAAAGGAATCTGGCATGTGATTGATAAATCATGGATAACAAATGCAGATAGATTTGAAGGGGATATCGAAGAGGAGAGAAAACTTTTTTATGTAGCGGTAACCAGGGCAAAGAAATATTTATATTTGACACGTTCGGTGAATGGTCATGATAAATATATTTCTCCATTTTTGGAAGAAGCAAAGGAATCATCCTATTTAGTAAAATATGATGGAAACATACAATATGATCCGGAGCATTTACCAAATATGAAACAGGAAAGCATGCCGATTTCCTTAAACTTTTCTTTGCTAGAGGATTATTTTGAATGTCCTTATCGATTCAAGTTATCTATGTTTTATGGATTTGAACAGCCGATTGTACCGGCACTTGGATACGGAAATGTTTTGCATGAAATTGTGAAAAATATACATATTGCGGCGATGAACGGAGAAGATTTGACCAAAGACGATGTAAAAAGAATGATAGATGAGTCATTTTACTTTCCATATGCGACTCCGAAACTGGAAGAAAATATGTATAAGAGTGTTACAAGAGCAATTAATAACTATGTGGAACATAACCGTAATGATATGGAAAATGTTTATATGGCAGAATCTGATGTTGAAGTAGATATGGGGGATGGTGTCAGGGTAAATGGTCGAATTGATTTAGTAAAGAAACTCAATTCGGATGGTAAAATAGCGATTGTTGATTTCAAAACTGCGAACAAGGAAGTAGTGGAATCAATTAATAAAGAACAATTAAAAATATATGCGTTAGGATATCAGGAGCTAACTGGGGAACAGGCAGATTACATGGAGGTCTATCAGTTGGACTCAGAGAAAAGAATAAAAGAAGAGGTGACAGAAACAGTAATTCATGATGTTCGGAAAGAAATTACCAATGCGGCAGCAAACATAAGAAACAACAATTTGCCGCGAAAATGTAATAAAGAAAACTGTTCAAAATGTCATTTGAACCATTTGTGTTTAAGCAAAACAGAAAAAAAGCAATACGCACTTTAGGAGGAAAATATGGCAAATTTATCACAGATAAAAAGAGAGAAAATGTTGAAATTTTTGGAAACATTGAAGGAGCAGCATAGTGATGATGAATCACTAATTGCGATTAATCAGATAGAGAATGAATTGACATCAAAAAAATATGGACTTGTGTGGGAAGAACATGAAGAAGAAGTGGATGTAAAAATGCGTACACATATTCCAGTGTTTACAGAAGTGGAGGCAAAAGAAATTGTAGGTGCTTCGGAAAGTGAACAGTACAATTTCCTTTTGGAGGGAGATAATCTGCATTCTTTGAAATTACTAGAGAAGACGCATAAGGGAAAGATAGATGTAATATATATTGATCCACCATATAATACGGGAAACAAAGACTTTAAGTATGATGATACATTTGTTGATAAATTAGATTCATACAAGAATAGTAAGTGGTTATCATTTATGTGGTCCAGATTAAAGGTGGCTCATAAGTTATTATCATCAGAGGGAATTATATTTATAAGTATTGATGATAATGAACTTTATCCGCTAAAAATGATTTGCGATGAAATATTTGGAGAGCAATGCTTTGTTACTAATTTGATATGGCAAAAAAAGACTGGAGCATCTGATGCTAAAGGAATTGCAACAATAACGGAATACATTTTAGTATATGTAAAAGATTATGCCGTAATGGATTCTGTTTTTGATAAAAATTATGAAGCATTTGATGCTAAAAGATATAGGTACAAGGATGAATACTTTAATGAGAGAGGACCATTTTATTATGATTCGTTAGATAGAGGAAGTGTTAGATATAGCGATACACTTAATTATAGTATAAAGTCGCCTAATGGTGATGATATATATCCAAATGGACGAAAGAACTTTGAAAATGATGGCTGGACATGGAAATGGAGTAAAGAAAAAGTAGAATGGGGTATAAGGAATGGATTTATTGACATAACTCCATCAAGTAAGAAAGAAAATGGTTGGGCTGTAAGATATAAGATATATTTAAATGTGGATAACGAAAATAGACCTATCGAAAAATCAGCACCCTACAAAAATTTAATAACTACAATTTTGAATGCCAATGCTGCCGCAGATATTAAAAAAATGTTTAATGGTAAAACAGTTTTTCAATATTCCAAGCCAGTAGGTTTGATGGGATTTTTGTTGTCATGTGAAAAAAATAAAAAGGCATTAATACTTGATTTTTTTGCAGGTAGTGGTACGACTGGACAGGCTGTTTTAGAAAAAAATATGGAAGATGGTGGAAATCGACACTTCATTTTATGTACAAATAATGAAAATAATATTTGTGAAGAAGTTACCTACCAGCGTTTGAAGACAGTCATAACAGGAAAATGTGCAGACGGTAGTCAATATTCAGAAGGATTACCAGCCAATCTGAAATATTACAAAACAGATTTCGTAGATAAGGAGAGCGAAGAAATATATGATGACCTTTTGGAACATACGAAGGAAATGATTCAGTTACAGTATGGAGTCAAAGTTGATAATCAAAAGTATATTATGATTATGGATGACGATGAGATGGATGAATTTGAAAAACATTTTGATGAATTCAAGGATATCGAAGTGGTATTTATCAATCAGGATGTATTATTGTCGACATCCCAAGAGAAGTTATTGCAGAATATAAATACAAAGATTATTCCGGATTGCTACTTTGACTTTGAGTTAAGAGAGGTAGGAGAATTATGGTAGGAAAAATAAAAGATTATGAGTTTCAGACGCAATGCGTGGAATACCTGATAGATAAAACTGTTGAAACCAGCAGTAAACAGGTTATTACCGTGAAGGCACCAACCGGTGCGGGAAAAACAATCATTCTTATCAAATATGTAGATGAGTTCCTTAAAAACACAAGCAAAAATACAGCCTTTGTATGGTTGTGTCCGGGAAAAGGAAATCTTGAGGAACAGAGCAAAGAGAGAATGGAACAGTTGGCACCACATATAGATACAAGAAATCTTATGTATTCTATGATGGTAGGATTTGAACCGGGAAGTGTTACTTTTATCAACTGGGAGCTTGTTACGAAAAAAGGAAATACTGCATTAAAGGATAGCGAAAGGTCTAATCTTTTTGAAAAGATTGCAGAAGCCCACAAAGATGGAACGGAATTTGTAGTGATTATCGATGAAGAACACCTGAATAATACGAAAAAGGCAGATGATGTAATCAGTGCATTTGCTGCTAAGAACATTATTCGTGTTTCTGCTACCGCAAATAAAGTCCCGCATCAGGAATACTATGAAATTAGTGAAGAAGATGTTATTGCTGCAGGTTTGATAACCAGAGCAATTTATGTCAATGAGGGTGTGGATGAGCGAAAAGAAATCTTGAATGATTATGAGTATTTACTAGATTTGGCGGACGATAAACGAAAAGAGATTGCGGAGGCATATAATCGATTAGAAGTCAATGTAAGACCGCTTGTATTGATACAGTTTCCTATGGGACAGCCGGAAACAATTAAAGCAGTGGAAGAAAAGCTGGCTAGCATGGGATATACCTACGATAATGGTATGGTCAATATCTGGATGAGTGATGAAAAGATTGTCAGTGATGATTTGACTAAGTTGGATGGTTCACCTGCATTTCTGTTAATGAAGCAGGCAATATCTACTGGATGGGATTGTCCAAGAGCAAAGATTCTCGTGAAATTACGAGAAGGAGGTAGTGAGGACTTTCAGATTCAAACGATAGGTAGAATCCGTCGAATGCCGGAAGGCAAACATTATGGGCTTAATATTCTGGATTATTGTTATATCTATACATTAGATACGCAATACAAGATGGGATTGTTGTCTGCACTTGATAAAGCATATCAGGTACGTAGGTTGTTCCTTCGGGATGAAGCAAAAGACTTTACTCTCACCAAGGAAATGCGAGATTTGGATTTCGATGGTCTTGGAGAACGTGAAACGTTAGAAAAGGTATATGCTTATTTCAAGGAAAAGTATCATTTGGGTTCTGATAAGAAGGTAAATCAGGAAAATCTTGAAGCGGGTGGTTACAACTTTAGCCATGAAATTGATAATAAAATTCTTCAGGGAATATTTAGAACAACAGAAGATCTTGCACGAAGTGATTCTGATGACAAAATCAAAATTAAGACAACCGTGAATACACATACACATGGTATTTACCTGTTACACTCTGTTGATGAGATTAAAAAGGTTACTGGTATGCAATCTCAGAAGGTAAAGAATATTCTAAGAAGAATGTTTTGTAAAGGGAAAAAGAGAAAGTATAAGTTCATCGAATTAGAAAACTCGGATTTTTATGCATTTGTCATTAATAATGTAAAGCAGCTTAAGATGGACTTTAAGAATGTAACAGCTCAAATGGGTGGTAAACAGATGTCTTTTACACTTCATCCAAAAACTTCCGAGTTCCACATTCCGGAAATGGAAATATATAAGTTTAGTGAAGTAAAGAATCGTCAATTACTGCGTATGAATGCATACAAAGAGTACACGAATGAATTTATTACGGATAAGACAAGAAGTCATCCGGAAAGATTATTCGAGCGTTACTGTGAGAAAAATGATTCAGTAGAATGGGTTTATAAAAACGGTGATACTGGTCAGCAATATCTTTCTATCGTGTATACGGATGCTTTTTTAAAGCAATGGCTATTTTATCCGGATTACATTATTCACTTGAAAGATGGTACAGATTGGATTATCGAAACAAAGGGAGGAGAAGCTTCCGGTCACAGTAAAAATATAGATTTACAGATAGGTAACAAATTTAATGCATTTAAAGAGTATGCAAAAAAATATAACATGCACTGGGGATTTGTGCGGGATATTGATGATGAACTGTATATCAATAATACGGAATTTGTAGATGATATGTCTGATGAGCGGTGGAGACCGTTGGAGGAGATGTTGTAGGCTAGTTGGTTTTATATGGTGAATCTTATGTTTGGACAATATAGAAAATTACTCTTGCTCACAAAATGAAGTTTGAGAGGGATTTTTTGTCACAAATGCAAGCAACATTTTAAAAGGAAAAATTGTGTTGAAGGATTAATTCAGGGAGGTACCGATGCTAGAGGATAGTTATTTAAAATTACCGTATGATTTATCAGGCTCTATGTCAAAAAATCGTTTTCGCAACGAAATGTTGTGGGGACTTGAAAAGATGTTTGAATTATATAAAACGAATCAGGATTTTTTTATGGTATTTGACTATGTGTGCGATATTGAGGCTCACCTGGATGGAAAAATAGAATTTTTTCAAATAAAAACAAACAATGCGGCAAAACCATATTCTATAACTAAAATTGCAAAACCAGATAAGAGCGGAAAATCTATATTGGGTAAATTATATGCAATAAAAACAGCAGATGATAGTGAGGATGGAATTGTAAGTAAATTGGCTATTGTTGTAAATGTACCATTAAAGACATCTGACAATGTTACGCATTCTACAGATAGAGAAATTTCTTTTGATAAAATAGACGAGGCGTCAAAAAGAAAAATTGCTGAATATCTGATTAAAGAATGTAATGTCCAAACAGTAGACTTGTCAGATTGTTACTATTTATATACTTCAATGGATTTATTTAATCCTCATGATAGTTTATTAGGAAAAACAATAAATTTTTTTGTTGATGTGTATGGGGAAGAACCTAAAAGAGCAAAAGTTTTGTTTCAAACTATGACCGACACTATTGAAATGAAAGCTTGTTATGAACAAAGATGTATAAATTATGATGAAGTTATTTTGAAAAAGGGAATATCGAGGAATGAACTTCAAAAGATACTGGAAAAGCATATAGATATTTCTGATGAATCAATTCAGATTGTAAAGCAAGAAATTAAAGAAATCTATCCTGAATTTTCTGTTTGTACAAAAATGAATGCAGCGTTGGTTGCTGTTACAAAGGAATTGAGAACCAATAAAGTATTAATAAAAATAGAACAGAGTATAGTGAAATATATACTTGGTAATTTAGAATTGTTTGATGGAGAAATTGTTGATAGTATATTGCTTTTGGATAATGTTTATAAAAAGGAATTTCCTGTCGAATATACATTTCAAGAAAGGCATTCATTATACATAATGGTAATTGTACGAGTAAGGGAGGGGTATTATGCATAAGTTAGTGGTTAATGGACTGTACCTATTTTCAATAAAAGAAAAAAAGGCGAAGTATGTTTCTTTTGCTGACGGAATAAATGTAATTACGTCAAGTAAAGATAATGGAACAAAACGTGGAAAATCTGTAATTATGAAAAGCATATACCATACGCTTGGTGCTGATTGTATATTTGAGGACAAATGGAATATCAATGACAAGGTAAGTATTTTGGATTTTTCTGTTGATACAAAAGAATATTATATATTAAGATATCAGCGATTGTTTAAGATATATCGTAAAGATAATTTACATCTGTTGTTTAGAACAAATAGCAGAGCAGAATTGGCTGAGTTTTTGGGTGTTTTTTTTGATTTTAAAGTAATGTTACCAAATAAATTTTCCGGTGAAATAGAAGTTACACCACCAGCATACAATTACTTATTAAACTTCATTGATCAAGATGGTATGGATGGAAGTAAGTTTTTATCATTTGCATCATTACAACAATATTCTGACTACAAAGATAAGGTATTATATTATCATTTTGGTGTATATAATGAAGAATATTATTTGCTTGTAAAGTCAATTGAAATAATTGAAAGTAATATGAAAGAAGTTCGCAAGAAAATTGAATTGAATCAGAATATGGTTCAAAGAATAAATATAGATGTAAAAAATGCCGACTATTCTACTAGTCTTCAGGCATTGGAGCAGGAGTTAAAGCTTAATAAAGCGGAGTATACCCGTTATGTATCAGGATTAAGTGAATGTAAGAAAAGACTCATAAAATATCGAAATGCAAAAGAAGATGTTTTAAGTAGTATAGATGAAATATTAACTTATAGCAAAGAGATAGAGGATGATGTTAAGTCAATAATTAAACATAAATGTCCATATTGTCAATCAGAGATTGAGGATAATCTTGATATGCGTATATATAACTATAATTCAATAGAGGATGCTCTGTTTTTAAAGGCGGGTCTTGAAGAAGAATTAACGGACATAGAGCATAAAATCGAATTGGAAGAAAAGAAATACCAGAAGCAATTGGAACAGATAAATGATTACGAAAAAAAACTTACAGCTTATAATGAAGAAATCAGTGATGTTTTAAAATATAAAGGATATATGGAAATGAGAGATTCTTTGATTAAAGAAATAGGAGAACTGGTTTCAACAGAAAATGCATATGAAGATGAACTGAAAAAAGAAAAAAGGAGAAGAAAAAAATTTGATGACTCAAAGAAACAAGTTAACCAGAGATACTATGAGTTGATGACCAGAGATAAACAAAGATTTGGACTGAAGGAGATCTCTGATAAAAAATTAATGGATATAAAATCAAATATTTCAGCAGGTGGAAGCAATAAGCCGATTGCGACAATTATTTGGTACATGAACTTGCTGAGGATAAAGAAGGAGTTTAATCCAAATGCGATTTTATTTCCTATAGTATTTGATAGTCCGAATAATGTGGAAACAGACAATGAGAAAAGAATAGAGTTGTTAAAATATTTGTTTGAGAGTGTTGATACCGATACGCAGTTGATAATATCGAATTTGGGATTTGACAGAAATCAATTTAAAGAAGCTAATATTGAACAGATAATAGAAATTACAAATGATAAATATCAATTACTAAATCAGAAGGATTATGATAATTATAAAGGTCTTTTTATAAGTCTTATGGAAAATGATATTTGAGATCGAAAGTGCAAGCTAAAATGTTAATTTGGAAGGTGATATAATGACAAGTGAATTTATGAGAAATTTGCTTTCAAAAGATGAAAAGATAACAGTAGAATACAAATCCTGTCAGTATGGCATCCAGGAGGATGTATATGAAACGGTGTGTTCCTTTTCCAATCGATATGGTGGATATATTATTATGGGGGCAGAGGATGATGGTACTCCAATAGGTGTTAAGCAAAATATGGTTAAGGATATGAAGAGAAATTTTGTGAATCAGCTAAATAATCCGGATAAAATGTCGCCAACATTATATCTTTCAATTGAGGATTTTGAATATGAAGGAAAGATATTATTATGGGTATATGTGCCGCCGACAGCGACTGTGGAAAAGTGTGGAAACAGAATATATGACCGAAATGAAGATGGTGATATGGATATTACTGATTCACCGATTCAGTTACAGAATATGTACAACAGAAAGAGCACTACATATGCGGAACATAAGATTTTCCCATATGTAACCAAGGATGATCTGCGTCTTGACTTAATGGACAAGGTGCGTAATCTTGCAAAAAGTAAAAATCCGGATCATCAGTGGCTTACAATGTCTGATGAAGAGATACTTACAAGTGCAGGTTTGTGGGAAAAAGATTTTTCATCAGGTATTCAGGGATATAATCTGGCAGGCGTACTATTGTTTGGAAAAGATGAAGTGATTCGTTCCTGCTGTCCGGGATATATTACGGATGCAATTTACAGAGTTGAAAATGTGGATAGATATGATGACAGATTACAGGTAACAACAAATCTGATAGAAGCATATGACCTTTTGATGGAATTTGTGGCAAAACACACATCAGATAAGTTCTGCCTGATTGATAATGTAAATACAAGTATCAGAGGAATTATTGCCAGAGAAGTTATAGGCAATATACTTGTTCATAGAGATTATTCTAGTGCATTTCCGGCAAAGGTAATTATTGAAAAAGATTGGCTAAAAACAGAAAACTGGTGTATTCCAAGACGACACGGAAATATTATGAGTGATGAATTCACACCATATCCGAAAAATCCGTTAATTCAGCAGTTTTTTGCTAACATTGGTAGAACAGATACGATTGGCTCAGGCGTGAGAAACTTGTACAAGTATACACCGATTTATTCAGATGGTGGAAAACCTGAATTAATTGAGGATGATGTATTTAGAATAACCATTCCGCTGGATAAAATGGCAGCAGATGAAGCACGGGAGCAGAAAATATTATCTGAAAGAGAACAAAAGATTTACAATATGATATGCGAAAATCTTCATTTGTCTGTTGAGCAGGTAATGGCAGAACTTGACATATCAAGAGCAACGGTATTCAGGGATTATGCAAAAATTAAAAAAGTTACGGGTGCGATGTATGATAAAAAGACATCAACATGGACTTTGTAACCCACTTAGTCTCACCAAGTCTCAAGATAGTCTCACCAAAGTCTCATGAGATTTGATACTGGATGAGACTAGGATAAATCGAAGAAATGCAGTAAAATCAATGATTTTTCAATTTGTAAGAAAAACTCAGTCTCAAGATAGTCTCACTCAGTCTCATTTTGTGGATGAAATTTTGAGACTGACTTGAGACTTATGAAAGAGGTATTATGATAGATTCTATCGACAGAAATGGAGGCAAATATGGGAAACACCCTGATGGAGATATCAGTTCCACTAGACAAAGAAAATTTTATAGAGCTGGAATGTGATTTCTGTAAAAATAGATTCATGTTACATCAAGATGTATATGAGAGTGATGATAATATAAATTTCTTTTGTCCGATATGTGGTTTACCTAATAAAATAAATACATTTTTTGTGCCAGAAGTTTTGGAAAAAGCACAGCAGATGGCGATGAATTATATGCTTGATGAGTTAGAACGGACAGTGGGTAAGTGTATTAAAAAGATCAATAAAAGTGGATTTGTTAAAATGTCTATGAAAAGTCCTAAAAGAGAACATGAGAAGGAGTTGTACACACCATCTGATGATTATACAAAGTGTGCAAAGAAATGTTGTAACATTGATATAAAAGTTACGAACATGGATAAAGAAACGGGAACATATTGTCCTGTATGCGGGAGGATGGAATAATGAACAGAAAAGAAATACAGAAAATATCTTTACAATATAGAACTTTGTCTTCTCAAATGTTAAAAATGAATTCACAAGAAGAAATGTATTGTATTCAACAATTTTTTGATTTTATATCTGAAACAGAAATTATTAGGAATTATATAAATGAATGCAAAACACAAGAGTATGATTTTGAACAAATTTTTGCAGATAAAGGATGGAGAAATGTGCTTATGCTTCCAGCGAAACAAGAAGAATTGGTTAGTTATGGATATCAACTGTTGCAATATATACTTGATGGACCTAAAAGTCTTATAGGATTGTGTATGGGATATACAGGAAGTAATAAATTCTCAGATAATATTGAAGCATTTGTGAGAAAATCAATAGAGCCATTTGTAGTAGCAATCAGAACCTATATAGAGCTTTGTTTTATAGATTGTGAAGATGTAGCTGAAAATCAAGAAAATAAAGTGGTAACTATTTTTTTGTCATATTGCCAAAAAGATATGGATATTGCGGATTGTTTAGAAGAGAACATTGCACCTTATATTTGTGATAAGGCAAAGATTTCAAGGGATATTAGAGATGTTGAGTATCATGAAAGTTTTAAGCGATTTATGCAGTCAATCGAGAAACACGATTATGTAATAACAATAATAAGTGATAATTATTTGAAATCTAGGAATTGTATGTTTGAAATGTTGGAAGTTGTAAAAGATAGTTACTTTTCAAAAAAGCTACTTTTTATTGTATTGGGAGACGATGATGCAAAATATTATAAAAATATTCCCCAAGAAGGTATTAGTGCGGATGTCTACTCTGCGTTAGGACAGGCAAAATATAGTAAATATTGGAGTTCTGTTGATAAAGAATTGGAAATTGAGATAGAGGAAATAGGAGATCCGATGCATGCAATTTTACAGATTAAAGAAAAACAAATTGTACAAAAAATATTGTTAGATATGCCAGAGTTCTTGGAATTTATAAGAGATAATAAGGGACTTACATTATCGGAGCATATTGAAAAAGGTTTTGAGGACATGATTTCATTTATGGGATTGTAAAAAAGAGGTGATTCATGTGAAGAAAATAGATGACAAGATAAGTGAAAAAGTTACAAGTTTGGTGACGGAGTACATATGTAGCTCGTTTGAAGTCTTAAAGAATAATGAGTTATGGAAAAAGGCTATAAAGAAAGCTTGTGAAGCAACGGAAGGAGTGGATGATTCGTTTGCTGATTATATTATAAAATCTCCTGCGATACAAAGACATTTTGTATGGATTATGGGAAATAAATCATTAAACGACTTGTATAGAAGTTTTATTCTTACGATAGCTGTTGAACGATGTGCATTTAATGACGAAAAAAAACTTGCAATATCATTGGGAATGGCAATCTTAGATAATTGGTTTGAATTAAACAATGAGGATTATCATGATATAAGGAATCAAATAGTAGGTGATAAAATTGTAAGAATTGTAAATGATAGAGAACGATTGTATCGGGAATATTTTTTATTGTATAATAATCAAATGGCAAAGGACACAATCAGAGTGTATTATCCTAAGAATGGTGAAAATTGGATAAGGTGGGATAGAGATTGCAGTGTAGATGTAAAAGTTAATTTATCTAGGGGAACTGAGTATGGTTTTTGCAGAATAGGATTTTCGTATAGTAGAATTGAAGAACAAGATTTTGAAAAATCTTTAAAAGTAGCTTATGTCAATGAAGATAGAGAGATATTTAGATTTGAGCATGATGATATGTTAAATATAGATGATAAAAAGATTCTTTGGGCATGGTAAATTAGTGTATATGTGGCTGCACAATTTAATTATTTGTACAGCCATATGAGATTGTTTAATTCAACTCACTCATCCCATCCACATAATCCTGCAGACCATTTGCTTTCAGTGCGAGCTTGGCATATGTAAGAGGTGAGTCTTTTGCCAACCAGTACAGATATACAATATCATTCGGTTCTTCAAAGATAACGGAAGAATTACATTCCTTACAACAGATAACAAGAACGGAATTCTCACTAATATTGACAATGATGGAGTCGGTAGCAGAATCATACATACCGAACAGGAAATTAAGATTGTTGTTCATTGCGGTCTCCTTCCCACAGATACTTTGCACCATCCAGCAGGTCAATGATAGCTGTAAGCATATTGGTGTATTCGGTATGTAATTCCTTAATATCATCGGAAGAAGGAAGTGTATCAATATTTCGGTCTGATGATGTAAATGCTTTTTGCATATCAAGTATCTGTAGATACAATGCATTCACAGTCTGTACCAGAGGATATATGGTTTCTTTCTTGCCGACAACGCAGATGTGGTTATAGATGCATGAACGGACAAAGTAATCTTTCTTCATCATGCCGCTGGCAAGGATACGGGCTTCGATTTGCTTGCGTTCAGCATCGCTGATTCTAAAACTTATAGTTGGATGTTTGTGTTGATTGCTCATAGAAAAGCTCCTTTCATAGTGGGTGCGGCAGCAGGCACAGTTAAGCACCCGCAAGCCACATTTGATTATTCGTTTTTAGTAGTAAAAGTAGATTATATCTGCCATGGATTTCGTAGAAGTAATATTGAATAATTGCAACTAATTTGCTACTAAAGTTTTTGAAAACGATATGAAAAGAGTAACATAAGATGAAACAGATGCGGTGGAATGCCGCATAAAATCAGCATTTTTGATTTGATGATACTTCTCTTGGGAAGAGTTGCGTCAGCTTGGCAATCAAGGCGTTTTCAAATTCTGTTTCGTTTTTGTATGACATAGTTGCCTCCGCTTCTTACACGAACATTTTGTGAAGCATTCAATATCCCCTGAAAAATCATTTATATTTTCAACTTTGATAAAATTAACCTCTCCTGTTCCTGATTTATCCTTTGGAGTGGTTCCTTTTGTGATTAATGACGATATATCACCCAACTTACGCTGTTCCCAATCTTCTGCAAATCCTATAAATCTAACTGCCGGAGTTTTATTCATTTTCTTTTCCTCCCAACAGTGTTTTGAATTGCTGAACTGCCGCCATATCAAAAGCATCACCTGTTAAGTCGTTAAGCATAACGGATAATGATTCCTCGGTCTTTGCTATATCGGTATCAAGGGTAAGAATTGGATTATCGTATTTGGTTATAATATCATTCACGGAACGGTTCAAATTGGAGATAATAGCGTTCGGAATGGCGTTAATGTTTTCCATTGCAGGCATAAGCCACTTTTCTTTCAGCAGCATTTTGATTTCATCATCTGACAGCTTTACGATCGATTCTCGTGCCTTGATATCGAGGTCGGTTTTAAGTGCTTTGATTTGCTTTTTCAGAGCAGAAATCTGCTGACCGAGGAGGTACAAATGACGGATCTTATAATCATCTTCTTCCTCGTCGATTTCGATGTCGTTTTTGATTTGCTCAACAATCGCATTAATCGCCGATTGTTTATAGGTGCCGTTTTTGACTTTTTCCGTTTCATCCGGCCAAACGAGTTCCGGGTGGCTCTTTTGAAACTCCACTTTCTGTTTTGGTTTCAGCGCAGCGTATTCCACGTACATCTTCGTTGTATCGTTAGATAGCGTTGCCAAAACCTCCTGATACTTTGCTTTTAGCTGCTTTGTATCAAGCTTTGCTTCAGACTGCTCATCACCGTCATCTTTCTTTTTCAGTTCTTCCTTGAGCTCATCGTCCAGCCCTTCCCAGAAAGATTCATATTCCGATGTTGCACCGGACAGATCTTTATTCAAACCATCCATTTGTGTGAATTCATCAGCAAATAGATGTTTTTGAATCAAAGCGAAGGGTATAACTCTGCCTTCTTCTCCTTTTTTGACAGCCTTTTTCTCCTTCTTATCATATACTTCAATATCTTCTACACTACGTGCAGCGTCAAATCCCTGCAAGCGGATTGCTTCCAAATCAAGGCTGATTTGTTCCCAAACATCGTCAAAGGCTTTATATACAAGATACTTGTCCACAATGCCAAACTGCTGACATAGTTCAAAAATACGATTGGTGATTTCTTTTTTCAGAGCAGCAACGTTTTTTACCTGATTGTCGATCAAAAGCTCATAGAGCTGATCTTCAAGCGCTTGGAAAGCTTCTTTGTAATTCGCTTCAAATGCAATAACATCAGCATTTTGTTTGATAGCATCAATAACTGAATCGCAGGATAATTCTGAGGTGTGTTCATTAATGCGTGTAAACAGCTCATCGCATAGTGACGGAAAAGCTTCCCAATATTTTTTGAGATGCTCAACCTCATAATTCGGGATTCCGCCAAATACGGTTGCGTGTAAATCAACAGGAACTTTTTCCTCTGATTCAACATATCGGGGGATGTTGAGGTTGTAGTCGTTATCTTTAATCGTTTGTTTAGAAACAAGAGAAGCAAAATGCGGAATGTTCTCTCTGTTCAAAACAGCGTCAACTATCTTTTTGATATGATGACCGGACAGGCGGTTTTTGTTGCCGTCCTTAAAGAACTCCTTTTAAGCGTCAACAATTAAAATATCACTGGCTTCACGGTGTTTTTTCAGTACCATAATAATGGTTGATATACCGGTGCCGTAAAAGCAGTTTGAAGGAAGTCCGATAATAGTTTCTATATTATTGTTTTCTACCAACTGAGTGCGGATGTCTTTTTCGGAACCACCTCTGAACAAAACGCCGTGAGGCATAACGATACACATAACGCCGTTATCTTTTAGGTGGTATAAATCGTGCAATAGAAAAGCGTAATCAGCCTTTGAAGCAGGAGCAATACCGTATTCTTTTTAACGAGGATCGTTTGTGTGGTTATCTGCATCCCATTTATGTGAATACGGCGGATTAGAAACTACACAATCAACAGGGACATACTCGTAGCTGTTTTCATCATTATCATCAAAATATGGCCAGTCGTTCGCTAATGTATCACCACGACGCACCTTGATATTGGACGGACTGATACCGCGCATAACAAGATTCATTCGCGTCAGGTTGAAGGTTTCCTGAATCAGCTCCTGCACATAATAAGTGATATTGCCGCTGTCCTGCAAATACTTTTGCACACTCTGACCGATGTTGATAAGCAGAGAACCCGATCCGCTGGTTGGATCGAGAATATTAATTTGCTCACGGTCACGCAAATGATGGGCTACAATTTCAGACATCAATATCGAAATCTCGTGCGGCGTATAAAATTCTCCGTCCTTCTTACTGTTGGACGCAAAGTTCTTCAGCAGGAACTCATAAATAAATCCGAGTACATCGTAGCCCTGATTTTCGTCCATAGGAATACGGCTGACTATCTTTATGATGTTCTTGATATGAGAAGTCTGGTTGCTGATGGATCCCATTTTGCTCAGTTTTTCAGACAAGGATTTGAAAATCTCATTGAAAAGCTTTTGATGATCGGGATTGCTGCCAATATTTCTGACAAATGCATTTAGGGCGTCAGTTACATCAGACACCGTAAAAGTTGCTGTGTGATCCTTCCAAGTAGAGAAAAGGTCTTTATAGGCAATAAAATATCCAAGGTGATCTTTGCACTGCTGAACGGTTTTACTATCTTTTTCCGTCAGTTCCTCTGCCATTATCTCCATAGTCCAATCCTGTTTCTTTAGGTAAGAAACTTCATTTTCGGAAACAAAACGGTAGAAGATAAAACCTAATATAATATCCTTGTACTCAACGGCAGAAATTGATCCACGCATATCGTTGCAGGTATCCCAAATTAATGACGCTAATTGCTGTTTGTTCATTTTTTAACTCATTTTTATCGTACCAAAGTTAGGTGATTCTTTGTGTTGAAACTTTTATTTTTCTTCCGGTACGAACTCCATAATGTCGTCTATCGTGCAATCCAGCGTTTCGCAAATTTTGCCTAAGACTTCAGTAGAAACATCCTTGCCCTGTGAAAGCTTACTCAATGAATAATGAGTGATTTTTGCTTCACGCTCAAGATCGCTTTTTTTATATCTTTATCAATGAGCAATTTCCAAAGCTTTTTATAACTAACAGCCATAATTACAACCCCCTTGATAGAAAACTCATATAAATATATGAAAATTATAGCATAAATCTTTGCAAAGCTCAATCAAATTTGATGATTTTTATATAAGAAATTTGATTTTTTAAAAGGCTGTTCTACAAACTCTCTTTGCAGTATCGGCATCGCTAAATCCGTGATCGGTGGCGATGTCGGTATAAGGCAGCGGTTTGATGAGCTTTTTCTTCGGTTTGCCATTTTCGTCTAAATCGGTTTTGTCGGCATAGTGATTACTGAAACACTCAGGGCAAAAGCCGAGGTGCTGGGCGAGCATTATCTTCTCCGTATATTCCAAGCTGTCATAGGCTTCATATAGCTTATCATAAAGCTCCTGCTTGAAATAGATATTTTCAGGATTGAGCGAGGAATCGGGAAGAAGAAAATCTGTTGTCTGTTCGTCGTCCTCATCGTTACTCTGAACATCTACATAGTTTTCAGTAAGAATACCGCCTTCAATGATAGACTTTGTTTTATCATAGCTTTCACCGATTTGCGCTGCAACCTGAGAAATGGTTTCCTCCGTAAATTCACCGCCTGAATGATTGAAAATATCCATCACTTTACGAAGTCGGGCATATTCAAAGTCGCTCTGCACGGAATACCCCGTCCGCATTGTGCGGATATAGGTATGCGCCTCACGCTCCATATACCTCTGAGCATACGGCAGAAAAGGAGCTATAGAAATATCGTATTTCATCAGAGCCTTACATAAGCCTGTTACAAGGCTTTGCTTTATATCGGCAAAATGTTTTTCCATTGAGTATTTATTCCTAAAAAACTTCGCCTTTTCATTTAGCGTCGGCTCGTAATAGTGTAGGAACCAATAAAAATAATTGTCATCGCCGGTCTGGATATACTGCCGAATATACTCCTGCAAATCCCATTCAGGCGGTGGCGGAGTAATGCGGTATATTTCAAATTCTTTTTCTCGATATGGCTCACTTTTGCTTGATTCTCCTGTCCGTTTCTCTATACAAATTCTCACGCTTCATATCCATTTTAAATTGACCGTTAGCGTAGTTGTCATCATACTTTGCTTTTTGCCAATACTCTTTAGCGACTTTCAGCACCATTGCAGCAAACTCTGCTGTAATGGTGCTTCTTTTTGTTCTACACGAATTGCAGAGCAACGGCTCTTGTAAATTGGATTGATAGGGTTACCTTCGGAAAGCTCCTTTTCCTTCATCCTCGCCGCATATTTTCGGCAGGTAATTGTTTTTCCTTTCAGCGTATAGGGCGCAATACCGTTGCAATACACCTGCCGCCTTGCCGAAGTCATAAGGAAATAGCGCTTGCAGATCGGACACCTTCTCGGATAATGACCGTAGTACAAGCCCTCAAAAAAATCCGTGAGGACAAAGCTGTAGTACTTGTCAAAAAACATTCTTCTCGCCGTAACAATCGTTTTGCTTTTAGCCGTTTTACGCATAGCAACATACTCGGATGTCATATAGAGTTTTTCGTTGCCAAATATATCCAATGCAATCGGTAATAGATGCGGCTCGTCAAAGCGTTCCGCTTCATCAAGTCTGTTACAAAACTCAGTTAAGCCCTCAAATGCTTCTCTCATATCGTTGCTGATACGATCATAGAAAGCCAGTGTTGTCATCATATCATTAAGTAGGTTGTCCGCTGTTTTTTGCTGAACTTTATCTATTTCAATTGGGAGCAAATCCAAAGCAGATTTATTGATTCCCATAGCTAATATTTGAGCCTTTGCATTGAAATACTCTCGGATAAAGTCAGCGTTGTTCTCTGTGAAAAGTTCAGCTATTCTAATACACTCTGCTTCAACATCCAGCTTAGTGAACGATTGCAGTTTAGGCAAGGTTTTTAAGATTTGGTGGATCTCCCACCCGGATCGTAAAACATCATTGTTATCAAGATAACCGGCAGAGATCGTATCGTATAAATGCCAGCTGTATTGTTTGTATATAGCCAACCGAGCCGCCGTATCGTCCTTATAGTATTGATTCAAAAGGTGCGTAGCGAATGTACCGGCAGGGTAAGTTTTGTTGCCGATCCGTATTCTTCCGTCACGAAAATCGGCGCTGAAAAAGCTGATTTTTTCCAAAATCAACACCTCCTCACTATCAAGTCTACCAAAACAGGTGTCCCATAAAACTCCCTTTGCTCCGTTTTAGAAGAAATTTTTGAAAAAATTTTGAATTATTGTTTTCCGTAATATTAAAATTATCAGCTTGAATTCTGATCGTTCAGTATTCAAGGCGTTTTTTAGTGTTTTCTTTTTGATTTTCACTATGTTTTCTTAAAACCCTAAGTTTTCGGATTATCGCGTATTTAATACAGTAGAGGGACGAAAAGCCCTCCAAAATACACGAAAGGAGGAACAAGCTATGGTGCTGAAAATTACCGAAGAGCTGTCCGACAGAGTAAACCACATTGTCCGTCATTCGTGCTGCAACTGCATTGACGACAACTGCCTGTTGCTCGACTACGGCGAAGAACACAGCTGCGTGCAGCTGATCAGCAAGTACGGCATTTACTGCAACTATCTTTTGAAATGCATATTGCCTGCTTTCCCAAAACTCTACGGCGACATACTCGCCTACAACGAAAAACTGAAAGGATGATTTTATGAAAACACTAAACAATTTTAAGATTATCGGTATCGACCACGGTTACGGCAATATCAAAACCGCTAACCATTGTTTCAAGACGTGTATCACTGCCCACGACAGTGAACCGCTGTTTACAAAGGATATGCTAACCTACAACGGCAAGTATTATCTGATAGGCGAAGGACACAAAGAGTTTCTGCCCGAAAAGCAGAATGATGAGGATTATTATATCCTCACACTCGCCGCTATCTCAACCGAGCTTTCGGATGAAGGGCTGACCGAAGCGGATGTGATTATTGCCGCAGGCTTGCCTTTGACTTGGACAAGCGGACAGAAGGCGGATTTTGCCGCATATCTGTCAAAGAACAAGGTGGTAGAGTTCACTTTTCGGAATGTAGATTATCATATCCGAATCTGTGATGTAAAAATCTATCCGCAGGGTTATTCTGCGGTTGTGCCTATCAAGTCTATGCTCAAAGGATTGAGTATGGTAGCCGATATCGGTAACGGTACGATGAACACACTTTATCTTGTCAACGGCAAGCCGCAAAGCGGTAAGATGTTCACCGAGAAGTTCGGCACTTATCAATGCACCCTCGCTATTCGTGAAGGCTTTATGCGCAAGACACGCCGAGAGCTGAACGACTATATCATCGACGAGGTGTTGCAGACAGGCATGGCAGATATTCCTGATTCGGATTTGGAGATCATCACCGCTATTGCCGAGGAATATGTCGCTGAGATCTTCCGTCGCTTGCGTGAGCACGGCTATGATGAAAGTACGATGACGCTCTGCGTCTGCGGCGGTGGCGGTTGTCTGATCAAGAATTTCTATCACGGCAATCTCGACCGTGTAAAGTTCATTGACGACATCTGCGCCGCCGCAAAAGGCTATGAATATCTCGCAGACATTTATCTGAGAGCTGAGGCGAAGAATGAAGGACGTGTATAAAATGACGGTACGCTTTGACCTAACTGATGCCCGAGAGCGTTATCTTGCAGAGTATATGCAGACGCTGGATGTGAAGAAGTATCAATCCCGCAATCAGTTTGTGTTAGATGCGATCGCCGATTATGTAGATTTACAATCGATCACCCGTGAACAGCACGAGGAGGATATCCGAAATATCATTCGTGAGGAAATGCGGGCTTGCTTTGCAGAAGCAAACTTCGCTCCGCAGGCTGTAAATCCTGCTTTAAGTGCAGATCAACAGGAAGAAGCCGAACAAGATATTATGGACGACCTTAAACAGTTTGATTGACGGCACGATGACGGCAAATTTTGAGACGATAAACAAAACTGCCGTCACTTTGACGGCACAACAGAATTATAAAAAGATGAAATATTATCAGCAGTATAAGGCAAACAGAATCCGTCCCGTATTACCACAGGGCGGGTTTGTCTTATACTGTAGTAAGCAGGGAATTTGTACGGCAAATTCCAAATACAACAGCTCAAAAGCTGTTGTAAATCTTTAGGGACACCCTAACACCTGAAGAAAGAAGGTATATTATTGAACAATAAAAATGCAAGAATCGAGCTGCGAGTTACGCAGTCCGAGAAAAAGAAGATAGCCCGGCTCGCCGAGAGCTGCGGCTTATCTCAATCCGAATATATCAGACAAAGGACATTGGGCTATGCGCCGAGGACGGTGCAACCTGATGTCTTTTTTGATTTCTACCAAACGCTCTGCCGTTTGTGTGACGAGGTTGCCGATAAGGTATCACCTGATACCGAACGAAAGCTGCTTGAAGTCGTAGACGAAATCCAACAGCGCCTACTTCTGCCGGAGAAATCCTCTGCCAAGCAAATCTGTAAGGAGGTAACGACGTGGCAACAACAGGCTTCTGGCCCGTCAAAGGACGGCTAAAAGATGTTATCAATTACGCTGAAAATCCTGATAAAACTATCGAGCGCAAATATCTTGATGATGACTTAGCTGCCGCTCTCAATTACGTTGAGAACAGCGACAAAACCGACCAAAAAATGTACGTCAGTGGAATAAACTGTCCGAAGAAAAGGGCCTACGAACAGATGATGACCACAAAGCGGCGTTTCGGCAAGCTCGGCGGAAATGTAGCGTATCACGGTTATCAGAGCTTTCAGTCAGGAGAGGTCACACCCGAAGAAGCACACCGTATCGGCATTGAAACCGCACGTCGTATGTGGGGCGATGATTATGAGATTGTCGTGACGACGCATCTAAATACGGCAAACATTCACAATCATATTGTCCTAAACAGTGTGTCCTTCCGCACCGGGAGGAAGTTTGAAAATCATATTTCAGACCATTACAAGCTGCGTGAGATTTCCGACGAGGTATGCCGTGAGCACGGAAAAACTGTCCTTGAAAACGCTCCGTTCTACGGCGGCGACAAGGCATATTGGGTACGCAAGAGCGGACGAGTACCACACAAAGATATGCTGCGGCATGATGTTGATGAAGCTTTAGCCTGTACAATCAAGCCGTTTGATTTTGAATTTTATCTTCGCTCACTCGGCTATCAGTTTGTGCGGAATTTCAAATATCAGCATCCGTCAGTGATCGCTCCTGACTGGCTGAAGCCTGTCAGATTAAGCAGTCTCGGCAAGGATTACACCAGAGAAGCGATACTTAGGCGGCTTCAATCTCAGCGTGAGGATAAATACTTTGTGGATTTCTATACACCGAAATCGTATTATCAGCGCCAACCGCTGATAGTGAGAATCAGAGATTTTGAGAAAAGAACAGAGCCTGATGTTATCACGGCGCTGTTTGAGCTGATCATCACTATCGCAAAGCTCATCACAGGCAACAACGTGCAAAAGCGAGATTATCGTCCCGTATCTCCCGAATTGAGATTGGAAATACAGAATCTCGACCGAACGCTTGAGGAATACCATTTTCTCCGTGACCATAATGTGGAATGCGCAGAGGATTTTGTATCTTGCCGAAAGGAAATCGCCGAGCAAATCAAAACCTATGAAACCGAGCGTCAGCACATTCGCAACCGAATCCGCAGAGCGAAAACACCTGAAGAAGATTATTCTCTAAAAGAACAATGCAGAGAAATCACAAAGAAGCTGACACCCTTGCACAAGCAGCTCATTATCTGCGGGCGCATTGAAAACAAAGTGCCTCGACTCCGTGCTTTGATCGAACAGGAAAAGCAGCTGGAGCAAGGCAGATACAAGTACAAATATTATCACCAAAATAAAACGAAACAAAGGAGTTATGAACGATGACCAATATATCAATCAACAAATTACACGAATTCAGAGACCACCCGTATCAGGTGCTCGACAATGAGGAGATGAACAGCTTAATCGAGAGCGTTCAACAACAGGGGATTATGACGCCGCTGATTGTACGACCGCTTGAAGGCACAACCGACGAATACGAAATCATATCTGGACACCGCCGTTTCCGTGCGGCACAGAAGGCAGGACTTGCAGAAGTACCTGCCTTTATTCGTCCCGTTAGCCGTGACGAAGCAGCGATTATGGTGGTGGATAGCAATCTCCACAGGGAGCATCTTCTGCCGTCGGAAAAGGCGTTTGCTTACAAGCTGAAAGCCGAAGCGCTCAAGCATCAGGGACAGCGTACTGATCTCACTTCGGAGCAACTTGCATCGAAGTTATCGACTGAGCTGATTGCCGAACAGGAGGGAACCAGCAAAGATACGGTAAAACGCTATATCCGTCTTACTAAGCTCATCCCCGATATTCTCAAAATGGTCGATGAACAGCGTATTGCATTTTCTGTAGGCGTGGAGCTATCCTATCTAACCGAATACGAACAGCAGGATTTGTTTGAAACAATAGAGCTGGAGGACAAAACGCCCTCGCTCTCACAGGCAATCCAAATGAAAAAGCTCTCTCAGTCAGGCAAACTTGACAGCGATACCATATCAAAAATCATATCTGAGGAAAAACCGAATCAGCGTGAGAAAATCAGTTTTCAGTATGATGTGTTGAGCAAGTATTTCCCAAAGAATTTCACGCCGCAGGATATTTACAAGCGCTTACTCAAATTAGCGCAGAACGATTACAGACGCAGACAGCGCAACAGGGAGGAACGATAATGAACATTATACAATCACTTTACGGCGAAGAACACGAATACAAAGTCAACGGCGCTACCTACATTGTGTCGGCGGCGTTCAAGCACACAGGGCGGAAAGAGGACAACACCTCTTTTCCGACCTGTGTAAAAAAAATCCTCACAAGTGATTTCGGATAATCACCGAGGAAAATGATACTATGGCAGCAGAAAATGTGTGTTCGGCTGCCGGAAAGGAGGACAACATTGCAGTCGAAAAAGAAACAGGATAAGGCTGGCATTACCGCCTTGTACTGCCGCCTTTCTCGTGATGACGGCGTGGAAGGCGACAGCAACTCGGTTGCCAATCAGAAGAAGCTATTAAAACGATTTTCAAAGGAAAATGGACTTAGCAATACCCGATATTATGTTGACGATGGCTATACAGGTACAAATTTTGCTGGGGTTAGATAGCGATACTTTTTACATCTACCATGTTGCGGCGGTCATGGTTGACAACTTGCGTCGGCTCCTGCTCGGTATCAACCTGTCCGACAAAGCTATAATGGATTTCGATTTTCCGGGTGTTGGTTTCCCGGTCTAATTCATGTATCAAAATACGGTCGATAAACTCATGGACGTTTTCATAGGTCAATTCCTGTATGTCGCTGTATTTCCCGACAATCTGAATAAACCTTGATATATCCCTTTTTCGCTCGGTAACGGTTGCGATCTGCTGTTGTAACTCGTCTATCCTTGCGGCAAGGGATTTCTTTTCGTCCTCATAGCCGGAAGTTAGAAACACAAACCGTTCATCTGTCAGTCTGCCTAATGCGTTGTCCTCATACAGCTTGCGGAAAAGCGTGTCAAGTTCGGTCATACGCGCCTGTGCTTTGAAAAGTTCCTTTTGCTGCTGCGCTAATGCCTTTCTCGCTTCCATGTCGCCGTACTCGGTAGCTTTACAGATAAAGTCCTGTTCGTGTTCCTTAACATACCGCAAAACCCGCCGCATATCTTCCAGCACTAAATCAAGAAGTACGTTTTTGCGGATATAATGAGAGGTACACTCGCTGCCTGTCCTTGCCCTGTTGCGCCATGCGCCGCAAGAATAGGAAAACTTGCGCGGCTCGATATTTACGCCCTGTTGGTAATACATCTTATGTCTGCAACCAGCGCAAAACAGCAAGCCGGAAAAAATATCAATCTCCGCTGCTTTTGTCGGGCGGTGGCGGGTAGCAATCCGCTTTTGCGCAAGTTCAAAGGTTTCCTCGTCAACAAGCGGCTCATGGGTGTTTGGGAAGAAATAGCGTTGTTCTTCTTCGTTCTTCCGGGTCTTTTTCGACTTGTAGGATACCTTGTGAGTTTTCGCGGTTATGGTATGCCCTAAATATTCCTGCCTTGCTAATATGTCATAGAGCGTTTTGTCCGGCCAAGTATAGGGGGCGATCATTGCCCGCTGATACCGCGCCTGTCCTGTACGCTGATAGCGCAACGCTCCAATCGTCAAGACTTTGTTTTCCGCAAGCCATTTTTGGATTTCGCACATACGCACGCCGCTAACAAACATAGCGAAAACCTGTTTGACAATCGGCGCGGTTTCCGGGTCGGGTATAAGGTGGTGGCGGTTGTTCGGGTCTGGGATATAGCCGTATGGATATTCCCCGTTGACGCGCTCGCCTTTTTGCGCCTGTGCCTGTTTAACTGCGCGGATTTTCTTGCTTGTGTCGCGGGCGTAAAACTCGTTAAACCAGTTCCGCAAGGGGGTAAACTCGTTATCCTCCCGCGCTGTGTCAACTCCGTCGTTGATCGCGATATAGCGTACTCCGTTTTCGGGAAATACAATCTCTATGAGTTCGCCCGTTTTCAGATAGTTTCTGCCAAGACGGGAAAGGTCTTTGGTAATGACCGTCGCCACTCGTCCGGCTTCCACTTCCTGCAACATCGCTTGCAGCCCCTCGCGCTCAAAACTCACGCCGGAAAATCCGTCGTCCACAAAAAACTTTGTGTTCAAAAAATGGTGTTCGTCCGCATAGCGTTGAAGTATCATTTTTTGGTGCTGTATGCTTCCGCTTTCTCCGGCTTGCATATCCTCTTGACTTAAACGGCAGTAAAGGGCGGTGATTTTATTCGACTGTAACATTAGTCCTCCTTTCCGACAGCCGAATAAACAGGTATAATGTGTTGCTATCATTATACCATATCCCGCCGCCTAATGCACTACTCGGACGCTAAAAATCCCGGATTTCCGGGCTTTTTCTGCAAATCCTTTACAATGAGTTTCTCAATCTTTTTATGGATTGTATCGGTTGCCTTTTCACTCGGCAACGCTTGAACAAGATAGGTGATTTTCCCTATTTTGCGTTCGGTTGTAATTGTCTGTTTTTTATCCATTAGAAAAACCTCCTTTTCCTGTATGGATAAACTATATTCGTCAAAAGGCAAAAACGGGCGGTTGTTAGCTGCAACCTCACGGGAGTTTCACCCCGGCCCATGCTT
>OMGY01000861.1_pt1 | contig 31983 bp, 31 predicted proteins | sample 1674461 | NCBI WGS metagenome assembly OMGY01 (sample SAMN05578579, study PRJEB25193) | human gut metagenome | biome: Human Microbiome; feature: human-associated habitat; material: feces | host: Homo sapiens | place: USA:Birmingham | reverse complement strand
GGTGTTTCTTTTCGTTATTTTCTTTGCACAAGCAAAGAAAATGACAAATAAAAAATTTTTTCAGCTTTTTAAAAAGCTGCTTTGCGAGTATTTAGAAAGAAAATCAAGTTAATGAAAATCGGCATAAAAGTTTTTGCCAGCTTTTTTTCAAAATTTTTTCTTCACTTATCTGTAAAATTAACTTTGCGAGTGTTTAGAAAGAAAATCAAGTTAATGAAAATCGGCATAAAAGTTTTTGCCAAGCTTTTTTCAAAAAGCGGAGTTTTTTGCCTACTTTTTTTCAAAAAAAGTAGGAGAAAGGATAAAATATGGAAGATGAAGCTTTAGTAAAGAAAAGGTACTCGATACCGTACGAGCTTTTCGGGGAGGCGTTTACAGTTTTCCAGAAGAAGTTTGTATTTCCCCGAAACCGAATAATGTCGGTATTGCTTTTAATCCTTGCCGCAGGCAACGTATTGAATATAATGTACGGAAAAGGCGAAACTATCGGATACGTACTGGTGCTTGTCTGTATTGCCCTTGCATTTATAAACTGGTACAATCCCAGAAAGCTTAAAAGAAATCTTATGGAATCTGTAAAGGGAATAGAAAACGACGTTTATACTCTGACAATATATCCCGAAAGAATCGTTATAGGAACTGTTTTAGAACCTGAAAAGGAAAAAGAACCGGAAGAATATGAAGAAGTTTTCGGCGAAATCCCTGTGAAAGAAGATATTGCGGATACTGAAATTTATCTTAACAAAAACGTAAAGGTTATTGAAAGAAAAAATTTCTTTATGATATATATAAAAAAATCAATGTTTTACGTAGTACCTAAAGAACCGCTGACGCAAGAGGAAATTGAGATAATGAATCTTCATTTTCAAAAACAGCTGGATAAGAATTTTATTTGTGAAGCAAGTAAATAAATAAAAGGAAGTTTAAGAAATGTTTAATGACAACTCAAAAGTTTTTAACGTAGATATTGATAAGGAAATGAGAAAATCTTTCCTTGAATACTCAATGTCTGTAATTGTGGCCAGAGCGCTTCCGGATGTAAGAGACGGTATGAAACCTGTTCATAGGCGTATTATCTACACTATGAACGATTCTAAAAATACCTATGACAAGCCCTACAGAAAGTGCGCATACACTGTCGGAGAAGTGCTCGGTAAATATCACCCTCACGGCGACGCTTCCGTTTATGACGCTTTAGTACGTCTGGCACAGAAATTTTCTTTAAGATATCCTCTTATTGACGGTCACGGAAACTTCGGTTCTATTGACGGCGATCCGCCTGCCGCTTACCGTTATACTGAGGCGAGAATGTCCAAAATCGCAGGAGAAATGCTTACGGACATTGAAAAGGAAACTATTCCCTATACTACAAACTACGACGATAAATTAAAAGAACCTGTGGTACTTCCAAGCCGTTTTCCGAATCTTCTGGTAAACGGTTCTGTAGGTATCGCCGTTGGTATGGCGACAAATATTCCGCCACATAATTTAGGAGAAGTAATAGACGCTATCGACCTTGTTATGGACAATCCCGACTGTACTCTTGATGAAATTATGGAACATATAAAAGGACCTGATTTCCCTACAGGCGGTATTATAATGGGACGTGCGGGAATAAGGGCCGCTTACGCTACCGGCAGAGGTAAAATAACCCTTCGTGCCAACACCACAATTGAAGAAATCAAAGGCAGACAGTGCATTATAGTACATGAAATTCCTTACATGGTAAATAAGGCAAGACTTGTTGAGTCTATGGCGAATCTTGTAAAGGACAAGAGAATCGACGGCGTTCACTTTATCCGTGACGAATCCGGCAGAGAGGGAATGCGTATTGTTGTAGAGCTTAAAAAGGACGCTATACCTCAGATTGTACTCAATAAGCTATTCTCCTATACTCAGCTTCAGGACACAGTGGGCGTTATTATGCTTGCACTTGTTGACGGAGAACCTAAGGTTCTCACACTGAAGCAGACTATTGAACAGTATATTAAATTTCAGGTAGAGGTAATAAGACGCCGTACTGAATACGATCTAAAAAAGGCAAAGCACAGAGCGCATATATTGGAAGGTCTGGTTATTGCTGCGGATAATATTGACGAAGTAGTGGAGATTTGTAAAACATCTGAAAATATTCCGCATTCAAAGCAAAGATTGCAGGAACGTTTTAACCTTACGGAAATTCAGGCTGAAGCTATAGTTCAGATGACTTTAGGTAAGCTGACCGGTCTTGAAAGACAAAAAATTCTGGACGAATTAGATGAACTGATGAAGAAAATTGAAGAACTGGAAGCAATACTTGCAGACGAAAACAAGGTTCATCAGATAATTAAAGACGAGCTTGCCGAAATCAGAAGAAAATACAGTGATGACAGAAGAACTCAGATTGAAACGGTAAGCGGAGAAGTTGACATCGAGGATCTTATCCCTGTTGAGGACTGTGTTGTGACATACACAAATATCGGCTATATCAAGAGAATGCCTGTAGACGTTTATAAAACTCAGCGCAGAGGCGGCAGAGGCGTTTCCGGTATGAAACAGCGTGAAGAGGATTTCGTAAACGAAATGTTTATTTGCTCCACTCATGACAATATTCTGTTTATAACTAATAAGGGCATTATGTATAAGCTGAAATGCTATGAAGTACCGGAAGGTTCAAAGTCGTCAAGAGGAGTTAACGCAGTAAATCTCCTGCCTTTGGGTGAGGACGAAAAAATTGCCGCAATGATAAAAACCTCTGATTTTGACGAGGGTAAGTACGTTGTAATGGTAACTAAAAACGGTAAAATAAAAAGAACCGCCCTTTCAGCGTACAAAAACGTCAGAAAGAACGGTCTGATAGCTATCGGACTGGACGAGGGCGACGAAATCGCCGGAGTAAGAATGACCGACGGCAGTGCACAGCTTTTCGTGGCTACAAGAAACGGTATGGCTATAAGACTTGAAGAAGAAAAAATCAGGTCTATGTCACGTTCCGCCCACGGCGTAAAGGCGATAAAGCTCAGGGACGGCGACTATGTAGTATCTATGGCGAGAGTAAGAGAGGGAGCTTCGCTTCTGACCGTAACCGATAAGGGATACGGCAAGAGAACCGAGCTTGACGCTTACAGGATTCAGAACAGAGGCGGATTCGGTCTGCTGAATTATAAAACAGGAGAAGAAAAGGGATATGTCTGCGGAATAAAGGTTGTAGATGAAACAGACGACATTATCCTTATCTCTAATGACGGTATAATTATCAGAATAAGATGTGCTGACGTAAGAATTATGGGAAGATATGCAACAGGCGTTAAGGTTATGAAGGTTGCGGAAGAAAGCCGTGTTGTTTCATTTACCAGAGCTGAACATGATGAAGAGGCTGAAGTCGAAACAGTCGATCAGCCAAGCGAGGAAGAAATTGCTCAGGATATGGCAAATGCACAGGCAGAAGAACTTGAAAATAATACGGTTGAAGAGACTGAAGAACCAGAAAATTCAGAAGAATAAAAAAATCCTCCGGATAATATAAAATATCCGGAGGAATTTTATTAATAAATAACGTAAAAAACTGCTTTAAATGGTATTACCGAACTTTACTGGAAATGAATATTCCATTTGGACATATTCCGAGTTTTATTTATTCATTTTGGGATTATCTGTACGTTCAAGAAGATAATCAATTGAAACATCAAAAAAATCTGCAATTAGAATTAAAGTTTTTAAATCCGGTTCACGCTTTCCGGTTTCATATCGGCTTATACTCATTTGAGTAGTATTTAACTTCATTGCAAGAGATAATTGTGACATATGCTTTTGTTTTCGTAATAATTTTAATCTCATAAAAAAACCTCTTGACATTATTATACCAATATGGTATAATATATTTATTCCAATTCGGAATAAATGAAAATTATATGAAACGAGTTAAAGAAAATGCATTTAAAAGGTTGAGGGTTAATGTCTTGAGGTAATCTAAGGATTTCAATTTATTCTCAATTGAGATAATCATGATTATAATTTTCTTTTGTTCTTCACTCTCAGAGCTTTGGAGAAATGAGTATTTATTGATTGGGATTTAGACATTAAGATTAGCATTTATTCTTTAACTCGTTTGATATAATTTGGATTAAAATCGGCGCATGTTTTGTGTCGGTTTTATTTTTTATATAGAAAAATTAACTTTGCAGGTTTTTAAAGTAATTGAGTTAATGAAATCCGGCATAAAAGTTTAGCTTATATAAAAGCAAAAAAAAGCGAACAAAACTAAAGTTTTATATTTAGTTATTTTATACAAATTTAAAAAAAATTCATAATTGTTAATAATTTGTTCACATTTAAAGATTACATTTCTGTTACAATGAAATTATATAAAATTAAGTAAAATAATCAAAAAAGGAAACGACATAATTGAAAAAATAAAAAGACGGTACAGTAGATTCTGCTGATATTATTTTACTGAATAAATATCTTTTAAGTAAGGCGCTTTACCCTATAAGAGAAGATTTGAAGGTAAACGTCGATATAGACTATGACGTAGATGAGGACAGTATAGGATTATTAATTATGTTTTGTAAAAGGACTGGGAAAAATTTATGAAAATAAGAAAATTAGCGAAAAAATATATCTGTTTTTTTTCTGCATTGAGTATGATTATTCCCTGCTTTGAGGTAAAGGCTCAGGGTGGAATGAAAGCAAGTCAGGATTGTATTGATCTTATCAAAGAAGCAGAAGGATTCAGCAGATATAAATATTGGGATTACAGTCAATGGACTATCGGATACGGTACGGGAGTGGATGTAAATGATTATCCGTACGGAATTACAGAGGAGGAAGCCGAAAATCTTCTTGCACAGTCGCTTGTGATATATGAAGGTTATGTAAACAGATTTGCAGATAGATATGATGTGGAACTGAAACAGAATCAGTTTGACGCAATGGTAAGTCTTACATACAATATGGGAAATATATGGGGTGTATACGACGATTTTGACCTGAAAACTTATATTGTAAACGGTTCAGAAAATTATAGCTTTTTGGAAATTGCAAAAGGCTTCGGCGAATGGAGAATGGCCGGAGGAAGCGTATTGCAGGGACTTGTAAACAGAAGACAGAAAGAAACGGCTCTTTTTCTGTCAGACCGTACAGATATATGCTCTGAAGTATGGAGAGTGAATAACGAGGCAGGATTGAATTTAAGAGAGCAGCCTGATATTTCATCGGAAAAGACCGGATTTATGTTAATGAACACTATTTTTGAAGTTACCGAAAAAGTAATCACAGAAGACGGTATGCTATGGGGCAAGACTTTTTATGAGGGCAGAGAGCAGTGGTGTTCACTTGATTATTCAAAATATATGGTCGGCGGATCTTTTAATTATGAGGGAGACGCTGAAATTAATACAGATATAACAGAAGAAAAACCCACAGAAAATCCAGAAGAAAGTAAAAGGGAAGATACCGGAAGCATAGAAAAATTGTCTGAAGAATGGAAGGTAACAGCTTCAGGTGGTTTAAAGCTGAGAGAGGGACCGGGTCTTAATTACAATCAGGTAGGATTTTTGGACTATAATGAAAAAGTCATGATAACTGCCGCTGTAGAAGCGGACGGTTATCTGTGGGGAAAAGCTGAATACTATGGAAAAACCGGCTGGTGTACTCTTGACTATGCGGAACGTATAAGCAATCAGGAAATTGGGGAAGATTCTCTAAAGGGTATTTATATTTACAAAAGTCCTGATAAGGTAGAGTATAAAGAGGGTGAAAAGCTGGATCTGAGCGGTATAGAGGTCAGAGGAGTTTATACGGACGGAAGTGAAAAAACAATAACAGGTTTCAATATAAGTGGATTTGTATCTACTGAGAAAAGTCATATTGTAACGGTCTCTTATATGGAAAAAACAGCTTCTTTCAGAATTGCCGTAACTGATAAAAAGAGTTCCTGATAAAATAGTTTATTTTTAGGACAGGAATTAAATATAAGCGGATTAGAACGTTGCAAGTCTTTATAAGAAAAATCAAGTTAATGAAAATTCGGAATGAAAGTTTTTGTTTAACTAAAAAAATTTTACTTATATAATTTTGTTAATGAAAATCGGCATAAAAGTTTTTGTCCAACTTTTTTCAAAAAGTTGGGGAAAGGAGAAAAGATGTTAAAGGGACTTTTAAGCAAATCTGTCTGCGGAGAATGCCGTATATGCTGCGGATTTGACAGTACTGACGTCTGGGAAATGCCGGTGATGAATGAAGAGACAAAAAACAAGCTGGAAGCTCTTAGACCGGGTACGGAATTTGTCAGGACTAAAAAAAATTCGTATATTACAAAGTGCGGAGAACTTTCAGATGATGAGATATTTTACTGTCCGGCACTGGATAAAAATACAGGCTGTATTCTGGGTGATGAAAAACCGTTTGACTGCAAAATCTGGCCTTACAGAGTTATGAATTTTAAGGGAAGCAAGGTTATAACGGTCTGTCCGGTGTGCGGAGAAATTTTCAGCCGTCCTTTGAGGGAGCTTGTTGATTTTCTTGAATGCGGACTTGCCGTAAAAATAGATGAATATTCAAATGAGAATCCTGATATTGTTAAGGATTATGACTTTTCATATCCGATTTTAAAGGTATTAGGAGAAATAAAGCAAAAGTAAATATTATGCAATGTGTATAAAAGTTTCAACAAAAAGTAGTGTAATACTACAAATCTGATAAAAAATCTTGACATAGAAAAAATTTCATGATATACTAAGAACATAGAAAAAGTAAAAGAATAGGTTTAAAATAAATGACAAATTTATTGAAAAATAAGGACGCAATACTGAGGGTCTAAGCCTAAGGGTATGACAGCCGGTTGCATATGGCGTTGTTACAGCAGCGTATTGTATATAGCCGACCTAAAAGATGAAAAAAAGGTCGGTTTTTTTATTAACAAACGACGATTAAACCTGTTCAAAATAAGTTGCCGCTATTAAGGAAGAAAGAGGGAAATGTCATGAAAAAGAACACATTAATGAAAACTTCTGCTATCGTAGCTTCAGCAGTTATGGCGGCAGCGGCAAACGGTGCTACAGTTTCAGCAAAAACAGCATCTCCCAGAACAATGAGAAGAACTAAAAAAAATGATGTTATTTCTATGGAAACTATCGAACTTTCTGACGCACAGGCAATCGCAGGCAAAACAGTTTCAGTACAGATGACAATGGAAACCGGAAACAATTGTTATGCTTATGATCTCGTAGTTGAATATGCTCCGGAACTTGAATTGGAAAGCGTTGTCGGTGCAAACGCTTACAGTGAGCTTGACAATTATGTAGCGATTGTGGGATATGTAAGCACAAATCCGTTTATGGATAATAAACCTATTGTAACTTTTAATTTCAAGGTTCCCAATGAAGCTGAGGTGGGCGACATTTATGAAGTTAAATTTAACGATATAAGAAGCTTTTCAGGTCTTGACTGTGATTTTGAATACTTTGAATTAGAAAACAGTGAAATTGAGGTTTTGGAAGAAACTAAAAAGCATACTGATTATATGGTATTTGAAAAGAAAGATGAAAACGGCAATGTAATCGACACATTGACCGGTCTCAGGGGAGATGCTGACGGGGACGGTAAAGTTAGTGCAAAGGACGCCGCAATGATAGCTCAGCATTGCGCTAAATCGTATACTGGAGAATCAGTTATTGAATCTGAAGAAAATCAGTATTTTGCAAATGTAAATGCAAACGGCGGAAAGCCTACTGCCAGAGACGCTGCAGCTATTGCAAATTATATGGCAAAAAAGAGTATAAGTGATGCGACTTGGGACGATGTTATAAAGTAAACTTGAATTAATTCATGTTTTCCCTGATCATCACATATATATTAAGAAAAAGACGCGTTGAATGCGTCTTTTTCTTTAAAATTAAAATGATAATGGTTATTATTATGTATTGCAGTTTCCACATACTTTATGTGAAAACTTTGTGAATTCTTGTAAAAAATCATTGACAAAAAAAGAAGTATGTATTATAATAAAATCAGTCAAAGGGAAACCTTTGCTTAAATAAAAAATACAAATAATATTATTGGAGGATAATAAAATGAAAAAATTTGTTTGTTCAGTATGCGGTTATGTTTTTGAGGGAGAAGCTGCTCCGGCTGCCTGTCCTCAGTGTAAAGCGCCGGCTTCAAAGTTTACTGAAGCTCCGTCAGAAGGTCTTGCTTGGGCCGATCAGCATGTCGTTGGGGTTGCAAAGGATGTTGATCCTGAAATTATAGAAGGATTAAGACAAAACTTTACAGGCGAATGTACAGAAGTAGGTATGTATCTTGCAATGGCAAGAGTTGCGCATAGAGAAGGCTACCCTGAAGTCGGAATGTACTACGAAAAGGCAGCTTACGAAGAAGCAGAGCATGCTGCAAAGTTTGCTGAACTGCTTGGTGAAGTTGTTACAGACTCAACAAAGAAAAATCTTGAACTGAGAGTGATGGCAGAAAACGGTGCATGCGAAGGTAAGAAAAAGCTTGCGGCAAAGGCTAAGGAACTTAATCTGGATGCTATTCACGATACAGTACATGAAATGGCTAAGGACGAAGCTCGTCACGGCTGTGCATTTGAGGGACTTCTTAACAGATACTTCAAATAATAAAAAACATATAAGAAAGCTCATTTAGGCTTTTCTCCTTCTTCTTTATTAATTAGCTCCTCGATTCTATACGGGGAGCTAAAATTTTTTCTACTTTTAAAAAAATTGAAAAAAATACATGCAAAACTAAGTAAAAAGTGTAACAGAAAAATATAAAAAAAGACCGCAGTTTCCGTACCTTGACGAAAATCACAGTCTTACTGAAAATCTATCTAAAAAATTTTTTTGACAAGGAAAAAAATAAAGAATCGAGACTAAAAAATCTCGATTCTTGGTGACCCGTACGGGAATTGAACCCATGATTCCGCCGTGAAAGGGCGGTGTCTTAACCTCTTGACCAACGGGCCTTATGGTAGCGGCAGTAGGATTTGAACCAACGACCAATCGGGTATGAACCGAGTACTCTAGCCAACTGAGCTATGCCGCCATTTTTTATCGTTTCAGTCGTTTTTTATTACCGCTTCATGCGACTATATTATTATACACGCTTTATCCTTAAAAGTCAACACTTTTTTTATAAAAAAGTTATATTTGTTAAAATTGACAGATATAGCTTTATTTTTATAGCTAAAACAGTGCAAAAAGTAGAAATGAAAAATTATTTTTTTCTTAATTGCATATTTATATGCAAAAAAATGCCCTTTTTTGCCCATTGGTGAAAGACGTTTTTAAATGTTTTTCAATCTTACATTTTATTTACAAGGAGGTTTATATGAACGATAATGACAAATCAAAAAAGGAGCGTTTATTCTGCTGTTATTATGCAAAGCTGGGAAACATTTTTGAAGCGGCAGTACGGGCAGGTTTTTCTCCGGATACGGCGCTTGTAAACGGTATGGATATTTTAAAACAGAAAAAGTATCAAAAAAGCATATCTGTTCTTATGTCTGAAACTGTTTCTCCCTCTAAGCTTGTAAAAGCCGGACTGGAAAGGCTGGCTTTCGGAAGTTCCAACGACGCAGTTTACTTAGCATTCTCGGAAGAAATGCCGTCGCCGGAAAAAATTTCTTCACTCGACCTTTTTAATGTATCGGAAATTAAAAAGGTCAAAGGCGGAGGCGTTGAAGTAAAATTGTTTGACAGGCAAAAGGCAATGGAAAAAATGTACGAATTTGCGTCAAACGACAATAGTTCTACCGCAGCTTCAAATCTTCTTGAAGCCCTTACAGGATTGGAGGCGGAATCGGAAAATTGAAGTTTAAGAAATTTTCCCCCAAACAGCGTCTTGCAATAGGCTGGTGGACTCACCCCTCATACAGAAACAAAGACGCAATCATCTGCGATGGGGCTGTCAGAAGCGGCAAAACACTATGCATGTCAATGGGTTTTGTAAGCTGGGCAATGACATGCTACAACGGCTGTTCTTTTGCACTATGCGGTAAAACGGTTACATCACTGCGGCGTAATCTTGTAGAACCGCTTCTCGGAACACTGGGCGCTATGGGTTTTACCTATATAGAAAAGCTCAGCAAAAGCTACATCGACATTGAAATGTCCGGAAGACGCAACAGATTTTATTTCTTCGGGGGACGAGACGAAAGCTCAGCTTCACTGATTCAGGGGATTACTCTTGGAGGAGTTCTGCTTGACGAAGTGGCATTAATGCCCCGTTCATTTGTTGAACAGGCTGTGGCAAGATGTTCCCTTGCAGGTTCAAAGCTATGGTTCAACTGCAATCCCGATCACCCTTATCACTGGTTCTACAGGGAATGGATAAAAAAGCATGATGAAAAAAATGCTCTTTATATTCATTTTACCATGAAGGACAATCCGTCGCTTACAAAGGCGGTCAGGGAAAGATATGAACGGCTTTATTCGGGAGTTTTCTACGAACGCTTTATTCTGGGCAAGTGGACTGCTGCAAGCGGCGTTGTTTATCCTATGTTCAAGGAATCGAAGCATGTGTTTGATAGTCCGCCGGAATGCGACAGATTTATAATCTCCTGCGATTACGGTACTGTTAATCCTTCCTCCTTCGGTTTATGGGGACATTGCGGCGGAGTGTGGTACAGGCTTGACGAGTACTACTACGATTCTCGCCGTGAAGGTATTTCAAGAACAGACGAGGAGCATTATAAAGGTCTTTCCGATCTTGCAGGAAACCGCACCATTGAATATGTGGTTGCTGATCCTTCGGCGGCAAGCTTTATAGAGTGCATTCGCCGTCACGGAGAATTTGATGTGATCCCGGCAAAAAATGACGTTCTTTCTGGTATACGCAGAGTAAGCGACGCTTTGAAATCGAAAACAATTATGTTTTCAAAAGATTGTACGGATTGTCTCCGTGAATTTGCCATGTACTGCTGGAATGAAAAAGCCGGAGGAGATACTCCTCTGAAAGAAAACGACCATGCTATGGACGATGTGAGATATTTTGTCAGTACGGCGCTGAGTTCGCCTGTTTCAGACGGATTTTTCGCAGTTTCCGTTGCACGGTGAAAGGAGGTGAAATATGAAGATTTTTAAAAAGAAAAGTACCCAAAAGGTATCTTCCGGAGAGGCGGCAGTATTTTCTGCCTCAAGAAGTCATGACGTTTATGAACCCTTTGATTCCTCAATGGAACACTGGGAAAAAGAACTTTATGACCGTCTCAGATATACTGTTCCTGTTATTGACGCCGCAATCAGCAAGATAGTAAGGCTCACAGGCGGATACAAAATACAGTGCAGAGACGAAAGCATGCAGGAAATTATGGACTGTTTTTCCGGGGAAATACCAGTTGGACTTACAGGACATTCTATTCAAAGCTTTACCGACAGCTTTCTTGAAAGTCTGCTTACCTACGGAAACGCCGTGGGAGAAATGCTGGTTGACAGTGAAACTATGCAGCTTACCGCCCTTTACAACGGTGATCCGTCAAAAATTGCAGTTCTGCCGGGAAACAGTCCTGAGCTGCCTGTTTACTGCATTAAAAATTCTGACGGTAAGCTTAAAACTATTGAAAAGCCTCAGCTTATTCTGTTTTCTGCGCTGAATCCGCCGCCGGGAAAAACTATGGGCATATCAATTCTCAGAGGACTTCCGGCTTTAAGTTCCGTACTTATGAAAATATACAGATGTATAGGTCAGAATTACGAACGTGCGGGAAACGTCAGATACGCCGTAACCTACAAGCCTACAGGAGACATATCCGAAAAGGCGTTTACCAAAGACAGAGCAATGCAGATTGCTAAAGAATGGTCTGACGGAATGAACGCCGCTAAAAACGGTGACATACGTGATTTTGTCGCTGTAGGAGATGTGGACATCAAGGTCATCGGCGCAGACAATCAGCTTTTTGATACGGAAGTTCCGGTAAGGCAGATCTTGGAACAGCTTATTGCTAAGCTTTCTGTTCCGCCTTTCCTGCTGGGACTTAACTGGTCTACTACTGAAAGAATGTCCTCACAGCAGGCAGACATTCTGACTTCCGAACTGGAGTATTACCGCAGACTTCTTACTCCTGTAATCAGAAAAATTGCGGTAGCCTTCCTGAGACTTCAGGGAAGCGACAGCGATGTTGACATCATATGGGACAACATCAACTTACAGGACGAAACTGCTCTTGCAGAAGCAAGACTTAAAAACGCACAGGCTGTTCTGATCGAACAGCAAATTAAAAACAACAATAATAATGAAATTTAATTTGGAGGTATTTTTATGTATAACGATATTAAACTTGAAAAGGGACTTTACAATCTTGCAGGAAAAAGCTTTACTCAGGCACTGACTGAGGCTGATCCTGACGAAAATTACGCAGATTCTTCACTTGCCGGTCTTGACGCATTTGAAAGACAGCTTAAAAGATTTGATATTAAGATCTGCGGTCCGGAATGCGATAAGGTAGAAAAATTCTTTGTTACTACCGAAAGCGCCGTACTGTTTCCCGAATTTGTAAAAAGAGCCATTACTCTTGGTATGGAAGAATCAATTCTTACTGATATTGTAGCGGTTAAAACTCGTTCCGACTGCAATCAGTACAGAGGCTATCTGATTTCAGAATCTGCCGCTTACACTACTAAAACATCAGAGGGTAACAGTCTGCCGGAAACTACTATTAAAGAATCCCCTAATTCAATCAGTCTTTTGAAATACGGCAGACTTATTACAGCGTCCTATGAAGCGGTAAGACTTCAAAGACTCGACGTTTTTGCTGTAACTCTTCGTTCTATCGGCAAAAAGCTTGCCGACGCTATTACAAGCTCGGCTGTCAGCACAATTAAAACAGGCGCAACAGAAGTTGATATTGCCGGCTCTGCTCTTGCATATTCCGATCTGCTTAATCTTTACAGTCAGTTTACAAGCTATAATATGAATACTATTATCGCTTCTCCTAAAAATGCGGCTTTGATCCTTTCTATGACGCAGGTTCAGGACAGTATTTCAACCGATGAAAAGGGAAATATTATTCTTCCTTTCGGTACTGTTCTTATTAAGTCGGCACAGGTCAACGACTATACAATTATCGGTTTTGACAGAAATTACGCTCTTGAAATGGTTACAAGCTCAGAGCTTATTATGGAAACCGACAAGCTCATTGACCGTCAGCTTGACGCTTTTACCGTTTCTATGAATCTTGGCTTTAAGAGTATTATTTCTGATGCGGCTAAAACCCTTAATCTTGACAAGTAATATAGCCTTATAAATACTTTGCTGCTTTCTTTAATCGGAAAGCAGCAATAAAGCTTACTAAAAATAAACGGAGGTAAATTTTTATGGAAAATACAGAAAAATTACAATTACTTAATCAATTCACAAGACGTGAATTAACAGAAGAGGAAGTATACATTTTTGACGTTATTTTATGCGATAACGAGATTGACAGGGACTTCGAAAAGTTTTCATTATCCGCACTGAAAACATTACAGGAGCTTTTTATAGGAAAAACCGGTATATTTGATCACGACGCCAAAAGCTCCGGTCAGACTGCAAGAATATTTCATACCGAGCTTGCCGAGGACAGTGAGAGAAAAACTTCTACAGGCGAAAACTATGTATGCCTTAAGGGCTGCGCTTATATGGTGAGGACTTCTGCCAATGAAAATCTTATAAAAGAAATAGAAGGCGGTATAAAGAAAGAAGTAAGCATTTCATGCAGCGCTTCTGTTCAGAAGTGTTCCGTATGCGGAGCAAATAAGCGTACTAAAAACTGTCCTCACACAAAGGGAAAAGAATACGCCGGCAAGACCGCCTATGTGATCCTTGACAAAATTACGGATGCCTATGAATGGAGCTTTGTCGCTGTTCCCGCACAAAAAAATGCGGGAGTTACACGTAAATTTTATTCTGAAAGCAATAATACCCAAAGCAATTTTGATCATGAGACTGCACAGAAGCTTTTTGAAAATCTGAAAAAAGACGTTACAAGACTTTGTTTTCTATGCGGAGAAAACGGCGATATCTTAAAATCTGCCGCTGACAGAATGAATGTCCGGGAGCTTCTGGATTTTAAATCCGAATTGGAATACAAGAACCGTTCAAACAAAAATCCTCAGCTTGCATATGAAAGCTCAAAGGATTTTACTGAAAGCTTCAAAATGACGAAAGGAAAATAAATTATGACCGTTTCAACAATAAATTCTCTTTTTACTCTATTTTCCGGCGAAACCGATACGGAAAAATATTCTCCTCTTGTAAGCTCCGCAGTAACTCAGGTAAGGAATATGCTTCGTGAGGGAGCAAGCTCTAACGACATACGTCTTGACTATCTTTGCGCCGCTGTTGCAAATTACCGTTATACACAAATTACCTGCGTAAAAAACAAGGTTGCCTATACATATGCCGGTACTGCCGAAAAGGAGGGAAATTCCCAGCTTGAATACGACTTTTCAAAGGAACTTATGCTGGAATACTTCAGACAGTGCGGAGATCTGCTTTACGACGATAATTTTAGTTTTATGACGGTAGGATACGGAGGTGCGGCTGATGGATCTTAAAAATCTTGTTTACGGTATTTACGGACTGATAAATTATAAACGCACCGACGTATTTGCCGAATATGAAAAAATTCCCGTTAAGGATCACGATAATATTTATATTGTCACAAGTATTGAAAATATCTCACTGAAAAATCAGTTTATCAAAAGCAGTCTTAAAAGATATGAAACGCTGATTGATCTTAAAGTCAGAGTACTCGGACTTCCGGACGAAGATCCACTTGTTCTTTATGATTACATGGACAACGCTGTTATCAGCCGTCTTGCTTCTGGCGGATACTACTTGAAATCCGCTGAGATAAAAGGTCCTAAACAGGATAACGGATTAAAGCGTTTTGTCCTTGAGGGAATTTTTACACTTGAAGCGAAATCGGAGGCGGAAATATAATGAATCATGCTTTAGTCCTTGAGCAGGACTGCTCGGTAAACATTTCCGGAATCACAGTTTATATTGACGCATATGAAATATCTGCTGAAAATAAATTTTTATTTCAGCCTATGGCAGTTTCCGGAATTAGATTTCAGGAACTGGGCAGGCATCCGGCGTCCATAAAAATAACCGGAAGAATTCTTAAGTCTGAAGGAATAAATCCGGCAGCTCAGCTAAACGGTCATATGACTAATTCAACGGTATTCAATCTTAATATGGACGGTTTATATATTAATGCCGCAAAGCTGAAAAAATATTCTATAAATACTCAGACTAATTCACAATTTCATCAGTGCGTTGTTGAATTTTACTGCGACAGCTACATAAACGGAGGCAGCTAATGAATTTAAAGCTTACATTACGTACCACGACAAATACAGATTATGAATTCGGAAGATGCGTTTCTTTTTTCTTCACCAAAGACGCATACACTCCGTATACTTTGTTTGAAGGAGTTTTTCTTACTGAAAAAACCGACATTGCAAATATTAAGGAAGTAATTTTTTCAGTTGACCAAACTGATATTCACTATGGACTTCTTGACAGTGTTGATTTCTGTACATTACAGGGTTATAAAATTATTAAAGTAAAATCCAAAGGATTTACGTCCCTGCTTTGTCAGAATCAGCCCAAACCCGGATTAAAACCGGATTCCGATCTGGCTACATTAATGTCGGAATTTGACATACCAAATGTTACGTATGAGTCAACGTCGCTTTTAAATTACATTTACATAAAGGAAGGATCTACCTTATGGGACGCCGCTGCAAATTTCAATTTTCGTCTTAACGGAGGGTATCCTTATATTGAGGGGACAAATAACGTAAGAGTTACACTTAAAACGCCTTCTGAAAAAACCGTTTCTGAAAACGATATTATAAAGACCGGAATAATTTACGATTATTCCAAAATTATCAGCCATCTTCACATGAAAGACGTTGACGGTACTTACGACGCTTTCAGCAGAAGCAATCTGTTTGCAATTAACCGCAGACTGATCAGGCATAAGCAGATCCCCCTTGATATGCAGTATCTCAGCGCTCCCGATTCCGGACTTCTCTTTAAACTTAATTTTAGTCAGAGAGGGTGCAGATGTCATTATGTTCAGTACATAGGATATTCCGGAGAAGACCTCAACGATATGGTGTCTTTTGGCGATGTCAGTCTTCAGAGAATTAAAAAAATTGAGCTTTCCGGGGGAAAGGGAACAGTCAAAACCTTACTCGGAGTTTATTCCGACGCTTTTTAACTTACTTTTTTGAAAAAAAAGTAAGCAAAAAACTTTTATGCCGAATTTTATTGACTTGATTTTCTTTTTAAAGACTCGCAAAGTTAATTTTGCAGGGAATAAAAGAATATTTTACAAAACATATACCGCCCCAGCTTGTGCATATAACACAAACCGAGGCGGTTAAACTTTATTTTTTATTATCATTGAGAGGAACTCTTCTGACGAACAGGAACGCTATTGCAGTCAGAAGTACTGCAATGCAAGGCAGTACAGCTGTAAGATGATAAACACTTTCCTCAAGCCACTGTATAAATTTCAAGAAAGCTTCGATTATTTTATTGTCGGCAAATTTAAAGTCAATAAAAAGTATAATAACCGATCCTATCTGAAAAATCAGCCACAGACTTAGTGGAATTATAATTTTTAAAATTCTGTTGAGACGGTATAAAAGCGCTCCTATTAAGACACCCAGAGATGAAACAGTGATATACATAGTAAAATCCATTAAAAATATTGTAGGGTATTCTGAAATTTTTGGGCTAATACTAGTTCCGGATTGATAAAGATACATTTGTTCATACATTGAATCATAAAACATTTTAGTGTGTTTTTCATAAGTATTACCAATAATATTAATTATTGAATCTCCTGCGGCTGCTAAGACTGAAATAGTTATAAAACCAAGAATCAATGCCATAAAAAATGTTTTTCTTGATATGCCGTTTTGCATGGAAAGAGCCAAACTTTCTCTGTAAAATACTATTCCCGAGATCATCATAAATATAACTGTGCCCATTTCCATACCGCCGAAGCTGCCGTTCGTATCAATACATAAAGTTAAAAGCAGTCCCAGATGAACTATTACAAAAATTATCCCAAAGTAAATCAGGTAAGATTTTCCCTGTTGCCAAATTAAATATTTGTAAATTGATTTAAGCTTCATATGATTTCCTCCATTATGAGTTAGTAAGCTGAACAAACAGCTTTTGCAGATCCATTGCAGATATTTCAAGTCCTGCCGGAATACCCTCCGATGGTACGCTGCCGATTATATACGCCGTTTTCAGTCCGCCGATGGAATCAGTACCGATAACGTTTTTATCTTTTATAAATTCATCTATAGCGGCGGCTGAGCCTGCAACGGTAAAGCCTGTACGCAAAAGCGAATCCCTGGTTTGATTTCTTATGATCTCTCCGTTTTTCACTATTATAACGTCCTCGATTACCGATGAAACTTCTTCGATCAGATGTGTGGAAATAACGCAGCAGAAAGGGTTTTCAGCATATTTTTCAATGAGAACTTTATAGAAAATATCACGGTGATTAGCGTCCAATCCCAAAACGGGTTCATCAAGGAAGATATACGGCGTATTTACTGAAAGAGCAATTATAATTTTAAAAATCGAAGTGTAGCCGGTTGAAAGAGAACGAGGAGTTTTATTGACGTTCAGACTGAATTCATTTGCCAGCTTCATTGCATATTCGGTATCAAAATCGGGATAAAATTCCTTAGTCCATTTGAAAATTTTTTTAATTTTCATTTTCGGAGGATATAGATTGCTTTCATTCATAATATATAATTTTGACAAAGCCTTATCATTTTCCCTTGCATTTACTCCGTCAACAAATATTTCACCTTCTGTTGAAAAAATTCTGTTTGAAATAATTTTCAAAAGCGTAGATTTTCCTGCGCCGTTTCTGCCTAAAAGTCCGTAAATCTTATTTTCTTCAAAGGTAAGATTGACCATATTCAAAGCACGCACTTTTTTAAAATCCTTGGTAACATCTTTTATTTCAATACTCATAATGCATCTCCTTTATCCAACATCATAATAATTTCTTCCTTTGTTACTCCAAGCCGTTTGGCTTCAGCAAGAAGCTCCTTTACATAATTTTCGAAAAATAAATTCCGTCGTTTTTCCGTAAGTTTTTTCTTAGCGCCCTCGGCTACAAACATACCGACACCTCTTTTTTTATAAACTATTCCGTTTTCTGTAAGTATATTTATTCCTTTCAGAGCCGTTGCAGGATTTATTTTTAATGTGACGGAAATCTCTGTTATTGAAGGAATTTGGCTGCCCTCTTCAAAAGCTCCTGTTAAAATTGCGTCCTCCAATCCGTCGGCAACCTGGACGAATATCGGCTTTTCACTGTTGAAGTCTAGATTCATTTGCATGCCTTCTTTCTGTTTTGGTTAATTAGTCGACTGATTAACTACAAGTGTATAATACCATATCTTTTTCAGTTTGTCAATACCTTTTAAAGAAAAATTTATTTTAAGATTTTATACTATTGACGAATCAGTAAAAATAATGATATACTATAAAGAAAGCTAATAACGTATATTCGGGGGAGAGAAAAATGAACGAGCTTTTCAAATCGGTACGATATTTAAAGGGCGTAGGGGAAAAAAAAGCTGCTTATTATGAAAAGCTGGGAATTTCTACAGTTTACGATCTTCTTTATCATCTTCCGCGCAGTTATGTTGATTTTTCAAATCCCGTATCTCCTCTTGAAGCTAATATAAACGACTATGCAGTACTTAAAGGAACTATAGTAAAAAAAATGCCCGAACAGAGAATACGTAAGGGTTTGAGTATCTTTAAAGCCGTCGCTACAGACGGCGTTCACGATTTTGTTGTTATAATTTACAATAATGTGTACGGATTCCGTGCGCTTAAAGAGGGCGAGGAATACTGCTTTTACGGTAAGATAACAGGAAATCTTTTACGCCGTGAGATCAATTCTCCCCGTATTATAAAATCGGACGCAGAGCCTTTTCAGCCTGTCTATCACCTTACAACAGGACTTACTTCCGCTGCAATTCTGCAAAATATGAGGGAAGCTGTGTCCATACTGGACAGCGAACCCTTTGACAGTATGCCGACAAATCTGCTGATGGAAAACGAATTGATGTCCCTGCCTCACGCACTGAAAAGCATTCATTTTCCCATTGATTCCCAAGACGCTGCAAATGCAAGGAAACGTCTTGCCTTTGACGAACTGCTGATACTACAGCTTGGTATGCTGACTATGAAAAATCACAGTCGTGAGAAAACAGCGTACATAATGGATAAAAATACGGACATGACTGCCTTTTTCGGCAGTCTGCCTTTTGAAATGACCGATGCACAAAAAAAATCAATATCCGACGTTATAAACGATATGTCTACAGATTCTCCTATGAACCGTCTGCTTCAAGGGGACGTGGGCAGCGGTAAAACTGCTGTTGCCGCCGCCGCATGCTATTTTGCCTGTCAAAACGGATTTCAGTCTGCGTTGATGGCGCCTACGGAAATTCTTGCAGTACAGCATTACAATACCCTCAAAAGCTTTCTTGAACCCATAGGCGTAAATGTAGTACTGCTGACAGGCTCAATGACCGCTAAACAAAAGCGTATTGCAAAAGAAGCACTGAAATCAGGCGAAGCGGCGGTAGCCGCAGGTACTCATGCAATAATACAGAAAGACGTTGAATTTCAACGTCTTGGTCTGGTTATTACTGATGAACAGCACCGTTTCGGCGTTGCACAGCGTGCCGCCCTTGCCGACAAGGGAAACAGTCCCCACAGACTTGTAATGTCGGCAACGCCCATTCCCCGTACCCTTGCGCTGATTATTTACGGCGATCTGGATATTTCTATTATCAATCAGATGCCAAAGGGCAGACTGCCGGTAAAAACCTATGCAGTAACCGGTAAGCTGAGGAAAAGGGCTTATAATTTTATAAAGTCGGAAATTGACAATGGCAGGCAGGCTTATATTGTGTGTCCCATGATCGAGGACAGTGACAGCGATCTACAGGCCGTCAAAAGCTATGCGGACAAGCTGAGAATCGACGATTTTGCAGATTATGAAATCGGTCTGCTTCACGGTAAAATGAAAGCCGCTGAAAAAAATGAAATAATGAGTAAATTTAAGGACGGTAAAATTGATTTACTGGTCTGTACCACCGTTGTAGAGGTGGGTGTGGACGTTCCAAACGCTTCCATTATGCTGATAGAAAATGCCGAGCGATTTGGTCTTTCACAGCTTCATCAGCTGAGAGGTCGTGTGGGACGTGGAAGTCAGCAGAGCCATTGTATTCTCCTGACGGACAATACAGGTGAAGAATGCATCAGGCGAATGAAAATTATGAGCAAAACGTCGGACGGCTTTAAGATTTCCGAAGAAGACCTTAAAATGAGAGGTCCGGGAGACTTTTTCGGTCAGCGTCAGCACGGACTTCCCCCGCTTAAAATCGCAGATATTGCCTCCGATATGGAAATGATGAATCTGACAAAAAGTATCGCCGAGGATATAATCAGTAAGGATCCTCAGCTTGAAAGCCGTGAATACCGTGGATTGAAACTTGAAATAATCCGGCTTTTTAATAAAAATGGCGGCTTCGCTTTTTGAAAAAAAGTAAGCAAAAAACCTTTTACGCCGTCCGCTTTTGAAAAAGCGGAACCAAAACTTTTATGCCGGATTTCATCAACTTGAAACGCTTTATAAAAACTCGCAAAGTTACATTTCTTGCAGTTCTGTTGACTTGTAATCGTTAATTTCCTTTTTAATATCGTTAATAGCATTTTTAAGTTCGTTTAAAGAATTTACTATTTCTGTATTTTCCAATTTTATTTTAGTATGTTCTTTCATTAATTCATTATGTTCCTGTGCAAAAATATCGTGATAGTCAAAAAATTCCATGGGAGTTACGTCTAGATAATCACAAATTTCAAAAAATTCTTTCATAGTAGGCAAGTAACTACCGTATTCAATAGAATAAATGTAATCGGGTTCGTGTCCGAGAGATAAACTCATTCTTCTTGAAGATACCTCCCGCAAATATCTTAATTCCGCAAGACGGTCGATAAAATCATTTTCACTCATTATATAAAACTCCATTCTCTACAATGTTTAGCTATTGACGAACTAAAACAAATAATGTTATAATTCAATTTGGGTGATTATATGTATAAATTGTTTTAGACCTTTTCAATAGCTTAATTATATTATACACCCACAATTGTGGTAAGTCAATACAAATTTCCACAATTGTTGGAAATTTGTGAGTTTATACAAAAACAGGTGGTTAGTTTATGTACAATACAAACAAAACCGTAGAACGCATAAAACTTGTAGCAAAACAAAAAAATCTTAAAATTTCTGATATGTTAAATGCATGTGAGATAAATAAAAATGCCCTTTGGTCAATGAAATCTCGTGGTTCGTGGCTTCATGCAAACAATTTAGCTAAAATCGCCGATTATTTAGATTGCTCTGTGGATTATCTTTTAGGCAGAACAGATGATCCTGATTTACATAAAAAATAAACTGAAATAAATCTTTTTCTGACTTTCTTTGCTTGTGCAAAGAAAGTAACAAAGAAACACACTTCTTTTTTGTTCACACGAAAAAAGAAGCAAAAAATGTAACGACTGCATAATTAATAGTAAACTATCACACAAGGTACTCTCCCAAAACTGTGCTGAGACGTTTTTGCCACTTGCGTTCTCCGCTTAGTATCGCCCATCTTACATGGGCGTGAATTTTAGATGTCACGTCTTGCCTTTTACGGGGAGACTAATTAGTTCAAAAACCGTATGACGGATAAAATTCGGCACTTTATGTGCCGCAAGCCGCCCACGGCGTTTGAGTGGGCGCATTTCTTTGTTACTTTCTTGTTGCGAAACAAGAAAGTTAAAAAAAGGAAGTTTTAAAGAAACTTGTTTCTTTGGTTCGGCATCAGTAACAAGACAAAAAATGAACAAAGATTTTGTTTCTTTTTTTTAAAAAGAAAAAACCGGCTTAAAGCCGGTTTATTTATTAAAGTCCGAAAGCTCCAGACCCTCATTTTTATCAAGCGCCCAGTTGATATTCCACTCACTGGAGAACAGCAGCAGGAAATTGTCTTTAAAGTCCTGAACTACTTTGGTATCGGAACTTATAACAAGGTCTTTGGGTTCAACGGGAGTTTTGTCTATCCATCTTATATAGGAGTACGGCAGAGGTTCTCTGATAATTTCAACATTGTACTCATTTTTCATACGGTACTCAAAAACCTCAAACTGCAAAACGCCTACAACGCCCACAATAACCTCTTCCATACCGGTAAAAGGTTCTTTGAAGATTTGTATAGCGCCCTCCTGGGCAATTTGTTCAGTACCCTTAACAAATTGCTTTCTTTTAAGAGTGTCCTTTTGGCGTACTCTTGCGAAGTGTTCGGGGGCGAATGTGGGAATACCTTCAAAGGTAACCTTTTTCTTGGGAGAGCAAACTGTATCGCCGATAGAGAAAATGCCCGGGTCAAAAACACCGATAATATCTCCTGCATAAGCGCTGTCAATAATTTCTCTTTCCTGAGCCATCATCTGCTGGGGCTGTGAAAGACGCATTTTCTTGTTACCCTGAACGTGCATAACCTCCATGTCTCTTTCAAATTTTCCGGAGCATATCCTCATAAAGGTTACTCTGTCCCTATGCGCCTTGTTCATGTTCGCCTGAATTTTAAATACGAAAGCGGAAAAGTCCTCGTCAAAGGGACTGCATTCACCCTCAACGCACGGTCTGGGCAGAGGTGGAGTAGTCATTTCAAGGAAGCTTTCAAGGAACGGTTCAACGCCGAAATTAGTAAGAGCAGAGCCGAAAAATACGGGGGAAAGCTTACCTTTTCTCACCTGTTCCATGTCGAATTCCTCGCTGGCACCGTCCAGCAGCTCAATGTCCTCAAGGAGAGTTTCACGGTGTTCTGCACCTATAAGAGCGTCAAGGGAGCTGTCATTTAAGTCAACTTCAACTGCGTCTGCCTGCTTGCTGTTTCCGTTGGCGGAAAAACTGACAATGTGCTTTGAAGCACGGTCATATACGCCTTTAAAATCCTTGCCCGAACCGATAGGCCAGTTGACAGGGTAGGTTTTGATACCCAACTCGTCCTCGATCTGCTCAAGGAGATCAAAGGGATTACGTGATTCACGATCCATTTTATTAATAAAGGTAAAAATAGGAATATTTCTCATTACACAGACTTTAAAAAGCTTTCTGGTCTGATTTTCAACACCCTTTGAAGCGTCTATTACCATTACGGCAGAATCTGCTGCCATAAGAGTACGGTAAGTATCCTCAGAGAAGTCCTGATGTCCGGGAGTATCGAGAATGTTGATGCAGAAGTCCTTATACTTGAACTGCAAAACGGACGATGTAACGGAAATACCTCTTTGTTTTTCAATTTCCATCCAGTCGGACACAGCATGGCGGTCGGATTTTTTGCCTTTTACCGCACCTGCCTGATTTATTGCGCCTCCGTACAGGAGAAGCTTTTCGGTAAGGGTAGTTTTACCTGCGTCCGGGTGGGAGATGATGGCGAATGTACGCCGTCTGTTTATTTCTTTTTCTAATTCTGTCAAAGTTTATTTCCTCCTCTCAAGCTTTTATATAAAAAGCTTGATAAAAATTATATCAAATATATTAAAAACCCATCATATCAAAGGGCAACCCTGAGAAATCTTTCAGCTGCACCCATCTTAATTGGGAGTGAATTCTAAATGTGAAGTCTTGCCTTTTAGATGGAGTCCTATTAGTTCATTATCAAAATGATGTATAAAATTTTTTCTTTGCGAGCTTTCTTTTCAGATGAAAAGAAAGCGGAACGTGTTTCTTTGGTTCGGCATCAGTCACGAGACAAGAAATGAACCAAATATGTTTGATTAAGCTTTTGTAAAGCTTAATAGTTTGCATAGGCTTTTCAAAGCGTTTAATCCACATATATTCTGGGGACTCTTTTAGAAATCCCGCATACTACCTCATATCCGATAGTACCGTAAAGTGAAGCTAGTTCATCTGCGGTAATTTCTTCGTTGCCGTCTTTACCAATGAGAGTCACTATCTCTCCCTCTTTTACATCTCCTGCACCGGAAACGTCCAGTACAAGCTGATCCATGCATATTCTTCCGATTATAGGACAGCGTTTTCCTTTAACCAGTACGTCTGCTTTTCCGGACAAAAGTCTTGAATAGCCGTCGGCATAGCCAACTGTTACGGTAGCGGCGGTAATGTTGTCTCCGTCGGCACGGTATGTTCTGCCGTAGCTTACGCTGTCGCCGTTATTCAGCTTTTTAACCTGCGAAACCACAGCTTTAAGCGACATTACCGGTTCGACTTTTATGGGAAGCTTTACCGGATAGTTAGGATAAAGTCCGTACATAATAATTCCTGCCCTTGCAAGAGTACTTCGGGGATTATTATGATAGCATGCTCCGGCGCTGTTTAAAAAATGCAGATGCTCAAGCTTTATTCCTCTGTTACAGAGAATATCATAAACGTTTAAAATAAAATCCGACTGATTTTTTGTATATTCAACACTTTCCTCATCGTCAGGACAATCAGCAACGGCAAAATGAGTATACAGTCCTTCGGCGCTGATTTTTTCAAGTGCAATTATTTTTTCAGCCTCATCTGCACACTTTTCAGGTTCGGAATATTTTAATCCTATCCGACCCATGCCCGTATCTATTTTTATATGGCATCTTACTTTGTTATGTGCGGCGGCAGCAAGCTCTTTTGCATACTCAAGGGAGACGACGCCCTGTAAAATATTATTTTGTTCAAGCTCTGCGGCATACTCCGGAGGAGTGTAGCCTAAAATAAGTATTTCACCGTCTGGACAATGTTTCCTGACGCTCAAAGCTTCGTCCAGATTTGAAACCGCAAAATATTTTATTCCGCATTCACAAAGCTTTTTCAGGATATCGTCCTCTCCGTGACCGTAAGCGTCGGCTTTTATTACCGCCATTATCTGCGTATTGTCACTGAGAATGGATTTGATTTTTTCTATGTTCGATTCCAGCGTCCCCAGACTTATTTCAGCCCAGGCTCTTTTTAAGTAAGGTTTCATAATAAAAAAGCTTCTCCTTTCCTTTTATGAAAATCAATCCATTTTATTATACTACTTTTTCACATAAAAATAAACCCCTTTTAGCCTTTTTTTATTATATGAAAATATTGACATAAGCTGATTTAAGATGTATACTTTATTTAATTATTGTCTCTGCTATTGAAAAAGCGGAAACATATCTTTTATACGTAGTTTTAAATTTTTTAGCCGACTAAAGAAAAAGAAAGAATAAAGTAGGAGCAAGCGATGAGTAAATATTCCGTATTAATGTCTGTATATATAAAAGAAAAACCTGAAAATCTTCGTTTAAGCGTTGAAAGTATGGTAAATCAGACGATTCCTCCGGAGGATTTTGTCCTTTACTGCGACGGACTTCTGACTAATGAATTATATGAGGAAATAGATTCTCTCAGAAAAAAATATTCAATACTGAACGTAATATACAATGAAACTCCTATGGGACTTGGAAACGCTCTCAATAACGGTCTTAAATACTGTAAAAACGACATTGTTGCAAGAATGGACAGCGATGATATTGCAGTACCTGAAAGAATGGAGCTTCAGCTTGAAGCGTTTATAAAAAAAAGCGCAGATATAGTCAGTGGGAATTTATTGGAGTTTACCGATACTACAGACAATATAATAAATGAAAAAAATCTGCCGGAGACAGACGGTCTTATAAGAGAATATTCAAAGCGGCGCAATCCTTTTAATCATCCGTGTACATGCTTTCGCAAGCATCAGGTTTATATGGCAGGAGGTTATCTTGACTGTCCTGGTTTTGAAGACTATTATCTGTGGCTTCGTATGCTTTCAAACGGCTGTACCGGTTATAATATACAAAAGCCAGTGCTTTATATGAGAAGCGGCAGGGAAATGTATCTGAGAAGGGGAGGACTTAAATATACCGCCGACGCTCTGAGATTCAGAAAGTTAATGTATTCCGGAAAATTCTGTACGTTATCCGATTTTTTGATTTGCTGCTGCGGACATATTATCATAGGTCTTATACCCAACAAACTTAGAATGACTTTTTATTCCGGATTACTCAGAAAGAAAAATATTAAAGGAGATGAAAAATGAGTTTATTGCAAAAAATACCAAGAAAAGTATGGCGTTTTTTAGATATTATTAACCGTCTTATAAAAAAGGATAATGAAAGTATCTTTATTTATTCAAACTTGGGATTCAGGGATAATATAAAAGCTATTTTTGATTATTTGATAGAAAATAAATACAACAGTGAGTTCCGAATAACGGTGAGCTTAAATAACTATGAAGAATATGAAAAAACATATCAAAATTTAAATATACCTAATATTAAATTTGTCAGCAATTTAAAAGGAGTATTCAGCTTTTTCAGGTGCAAATACTGTTTTTACTGTTTCGGTAAATATCCTATAAAACCTGCGCCAGGTCAGGTGGTATTTAATTTATGGCACGGAATGCCTTTAAAGCGTATTGGAAATATGGTCAAAGGCTGTGAAAAAGTAAATTATAATTATTTTACTCATCTTTTATGCACTTCCGAATTTTTCCGAGATATAATGAAAAAATCCTTTAACTGTTCAGATAATGAAATTGTTATATGCGGTCAGCCGAGAACGGATAATATGCTTAACAGTCAGGCGCCGGTTAAGGAACGTGAAATAAAAGCCCGTATTATAAGCTTTAATGAAAGAAAAAATAAAATGATTTTATGGCTTCCAACCTTCAGAGAAAAAAGTGCCGATGAATTTGATATACTTTCAAAGGAGCAGCTTGAAAGCTTAAATCAGATGTGTATAAACCGAAAATATACAGTAGTTATAAAGCCCCATCCGCTTTCTTCATTCAAAGCTGAAGATTTTAATGATTACAAAGGAATTAAAATAATAACCGATCAGCGTCTTGATTCATTGGGAATTAATTTTTACAGTGTTATACGATATTCGGAATGTCTTATAACCGACTATTCTTCAGTGTATTTCGACTATATGCTGCTTGACAAGCCTATAGGGTTTGTTGTTTCAGATATATCGGAATATGATAGTCAAAGAGGTTTTGTATTTGATAATCCTGTGGATTTTATGCCGGGGGATATAATAACAAGCGGTGACGAACTTCTTAAATTTGCTGAAGATATTATAAATCATAGGGATAATTACAAAGAACAGCGTCAGACTCTTTGCCGGATTTTTAATACATACGATGATGCTCAGAACTGTAAAAGGGTGTTGGAGGCAGCAGGAATCAGACTTGTGGGTAAGCTTTATTAAACCTTTTATTTAGGCAGAAAACGCAGTTATGATAAAAAAGAAATTTTTTTAGTCTTGAAATTTAAGCAAATATATGATATTATTAAAAAAACAATTATTGGGAGGAATTAAAATGGCAGATGTAAAAATCTCAGATTCTATAGTTTACATAGGCGTTGACGATAAGGATATCGACCTGTTTGAAAGCCAGTATGAAGTACCAAACGGAGTTTCCTATAACTCCTATCTGATACTTGACGAAAAAATTGCCGTTATGGATACGGCTGATATGAGAGTATCGGACAAATGGTTTGAAAATCTTGAAAAAGCGTTAAACGGTGCAGTACCTGACTATTTGATAGTCTCACATCTTGAACCGGATCATGCCGGCAATATAAAAAAAGCGGCTGACAAATATCCGGAAATGAAAATTGTCGTAAATTCAAAATCAGAGACTATGCTTCCGCAGTTTTTTGAAATTTCAGCAGACAGGCTCCTTATTGTAAAAGAAGGGGACGAGCTTTCTTTAGGCAGCCATACATTGCAGTTCTTTATGGCGCCTATGGTGCACTGGCCTGAGGTTATGGTTGAATATGAAAAGTCAGAAAAAATACTTTTCTCCGCCGATGGTTTCGGTAAGTTCGGTGCTTTGGATACAGACGAGGACTGGGCATGCGAAGCGAGAAGATATTATTTCAATATAGTCGGAAAGTATGGCGCACAGGTTCAGGCGCTGCTGAAAAAGGCGTCTGCGCTTGACATACAGACAATTTGTCCTCTTCACGGTCCTATACTCAAGGAAAATCTTGAATATTATATCGGTAAATATATGACATGGAGCAGTTATGAACCGGAAGATAAAGGTATACTTATAGCGTATGCTTCAATACATGGCAATACAGCCAAGGCGGCGAAAAAACTTAAGGAAATACTTGAATCAAAGGGTGCGGAGAAGGTAGCAATAACCGATCTTGCAAGAGACGATATGGCAGAGGCAATTGAAGACGCATTTAGATATGACAGAATGATCCTGGCAGCTGCAAGCTATGACGCAGGCGTATTCCCATGTATGGAGGATTTTCTGCATCATTTGAAATCAAAGGCTTATCAGAAGCGTACTGTGGGATTGCTTGAAAACGGTTCATGGGCACCGTCTGCTGCAAGAACAATGAAAGCTGTTGTTGAACAGATGAAAAATGTGTCAATCGTTGAACCTGTCGTTACTATTAAATCAACTATGAAAGATTCCGATATTGAAAATATGGAAAAACTTGCAGACGCAATTATAAATGCTTGATTTAAAGCTTTGCGGTATGCACAATTAAGGTATATATAAAATCAAAGCCTGAGACTAAAATCTCAGGCTTTAAATTTTTTAATTTAAAAGATTTCTTTTACTGTTCTTTCCGCAGAATGACCGTCCTCAAGAGGATTGAATTTTTTATTGAATGCATTTAAAGCTTTTTCATATTTTAAAAGTCCGGATCCGCCTTTTCTGATGTCTTGAAGGATCTTATTCAGTTCGTTTTCCAGCTTTTCCTGAGTTTGTATTACCGGTCCGGGGAGCATTGCCGTACCGAAATAAAAATCACGCATTTTATTTTTGTATTCTTCTAAGTCATAATGATAAAAGAGCATTGGTCTTTTAAGGTTTGCATAGTCAAAGAAAACGCTTGAATAATCGGTTATAAGAATGTCGCTTATAAGGTACAGATCGTTTATATCGTCGTATTCGGACACATTAAGAACATATCCGCTGTATTTTTTAAAATCAAAAGAATTGGCAATGAAGTAATGGGCACGAAAAAGTATAATAAAATCACTGCCGCACTTATCTTTCAAAGAATCAAAATCAACTGCCGGTTCAAGAGTGTATCCGCTGCCGCTAAATTGATTGTCTCTGAATGTAGGACAATAGAGAACAACTATTTTATTTTGCGGAATATTGAGAGTGTTTTTTAAGTTTTCAACAGTTTTTAAATCAGTGTTGAAAAGTGCGTCGTTTCTTGGATAACCTTTTTGAATTATACAATTTTCCTTACCTGAACTTTTTAGATTAAAAGCGGAAATAAGCTTTGAAGTGGTAAAATCACTGGGTGAGACCAATAGTGAAATACGTTTTGCTTCGTTCGTATACTCATCATATATTTCCTGTACTGTAGAGGTGGCGTTTCCTGCGGCAGTCACATCACAGCCGATTTTCTTAAAAGGTGTACCGTGCCAGCATTGTATATATTTCTGATCGGATTTGGGAATGTAAAAATCCCTGAGACGTGAATTAGTGATCCATGTACCAGCTTGTGCATAGGCATAAAAGGATTCTTCGGAATCAAATTTAACAAGACGAGTATTTTGCGGAAAACTGCCATGGGCATTAATCTCCCTGAATACCCATACATATGAGTAGCCGCTGAACTTCGGGCACGATAACATATACTGATATATCGCTTTCGGACTGCATGAATAGCTTCTGCCCTGATACGATTCAAAAACCACCAGCTTTGAATCAGTTGTACACTTATTGGAAATTTTTTCATAGTCCGCAGATCTGTTATTTAAATATAATTTTTTTAGTATTTTTCTTAAAAAGGGAATTTTTTTTACTATGTCTTTTAAAATCATCATCTTTCCTTTCAGTTTTTATGTCGTAAACTCAATTTTAAACTTTCAGAACCGCTTTTACAGTAATTTTAATCTCAGATTTTTTGAAAACGGAGAAAAAGGGACGCTTTTAAAGCGTCCTGTTTTTTATTAATGAATTATGTTGAAAAGCCCTCCTACAACGGGAAGCTTTTTTGCTTTGCCCTGAACTGCATTTATAATACCGATAATAAGTAAGGCAAGGGTTGCAAGACTAAATACGGCGGAAATCAGCGTAGGAAGGATCGGCACCCAGCTTAAAATAAAACCCATAAGGCTGCTTGCAATGCTTAGGATAATAGAAGTAAGCGTTAAAATAAGACCCTGATTTGCATGAAATTTAGCGTAAGGAGACTGTGAGGCGAGCATTGGAACAAGAAATAAAATCGGTATGTACGCAATAGCTGAAATTGCTTTATTCTGCTCTATATCATTTGTATCAAAACTGCCTGTCAGATCCTCTGAGTCAAACATATTATTGTTATCCATTTTTATTACCTCTTTCTTTTTATAAAGTTGCTGATTGATTATTCAGCCTTTCTTTAATAATATCATATTATAATATACTTTTCCATACGCAAAAATATTTTTGTAGGATGTCCTAAATTTTGCGTTTGTTACAATTAAAATTTGTGCAGTATTTTTCGCTGTTTTCTAGTTCGCTTATTGCTTTAATAAAGCTTTGAACATCTGCAAAATCTTTATAAACAGAAGCAAAACGAATATATGCTACAGCATCAATGTCCTTTAGCTGTTCAAGTATCATATCTCCGATTTCCGTTGTAGCTGCCTGAGTTATCAGCGCATTGGCATAATAATTTTCAATATTATCCACAATCTGATTTACCTGTTCAACATTTATAGGTCGTTTTTTTATGGCGTTATAGATCCCTCTGATAAGCTTGCTGCGGTCAAAGGGTTCAAATGAACCGTCTTTTTTATGAACCATAAGCAGCGGTTTTTCGGTGGTTTCAAAGGTTGTAAACCTTTTGGCACATCTGGTACATTCACGGCGGCGGCGTATTCTCATATCCATTGGACGTGTGTCAATCACCTTTGAGTCTTCATATCCGCAGAAAGGACAAATCATTTTGACGTCACCTCAATTGTATTTATTATTTTATTTAATTTGTTGTAACTGTCAGTCAGGTCTGATATTCCATCAAAGTTACTTCTGTAAAGCTCCAGCATTACTGAACAGTCGGGACTTTCTTCCCATAAAATTTCCAAAAGCCGTTTTATATTAAAGCGTCCTTTACCGATTTGCAGGCAGTCGCCCATTTCGCCGTGGTCGCTTATATGAACATGGACTACATGATTTTTAAGAGTACGCAGAATGTCAAAGCTGCTTTCATTTGCTCTTACAGCCTGTTTGGTGTCCAGAACAAATTTTGCCTTGTCGCCCAGATTTCTGACCATTTCTTTCATAAAACTTAAAGATCCGCTTGAGCATCTTGAAACATTTTCCTGTGCTGCTGTTATACCAAATTCCCTTGCGGTTTCATAAAGCTTCAGAAATCTTTCACAGTAAAGCTCGCATGGAATCTGCAATAAACTTTTATTTCCGTGAAAAACAAAAAGTTCTGCTCCCAGTATATTCATAGCGTTAAAATACTTTTTGTAATATTCCAATACATCGGCTATACGCCGTTCATAGGCGGAAAAAAACATCATAGGTTCCATAGCACATGTATATGGGTGCAGCGAACGGCAGGATACTTCAAAACGTTTAAGAGTATCTGCAATATTGCTGACATAAGTTTTTTTCAGTTCACTGTCTGTATTCACAAAAATTTCAATGTGATTTATGCCGTTGACGGCAAGGTCGTAGACAGATTCCTCAAGCAGTCTGGGGTATAGACACGCCGTGGAAACGCCGGCTTTCATTGCTTTAACCTCCGAAAAATTATTACTATTATTTACTTATTATACCAAAAAAAATATAAAATTACAAGTAGTTCTGTACTTGCAAAGAAAATATATTTTTCTTCAATCCTCTGTTTATTTACCTGTCGAGCCTTATAAAACAAGTTCCATCAGACTAAAGACGATATAAAAGT
>OMGY01000860.1_pt1 | contig 31986 bp, 21 predicted proteins | sample 1674461 | NCBI WGS metagenome assembly OMGY01 (sample SAMN05578579, study PRJEB25193) | human gut metagenome | biome: Human Microbiome; feature: human-associated habitat; material: feces | host: Homo sapiens | place: USA:Birmingham | reverse complement strand
AGCCTGACGAAAGCCGCTATTTTCGGCCATGATGCCAACTGGGGAAGAATCCTCTGTGCCATGGGATATTCCGGGGCAAAATTTGATCCGGAAAATGTAGATCTCTACTTCGAGAGCGCAGCTGGAAAACTGCAGATCATCACAAAAGGCGTTGCCGTTGATTACAGCGAGGAGGAAGCAACCAAAATCCTTTCCGAGCCAAAAGTAACTGCGATCGCCGATATCCACATGGGAGAGGCAACAGCAACGGCATGGGGCTGCGATCTGACCTACGACTATGTAAAAATTAATGCGGATTACCGTTCTTGAAAAATAGTCGGATAAAAATTCTGAGGGAATACAACGAAACAGTGCCGGGAAACCGTATTTCCGGTACAGCAGAATCAGGAATCAAAAGAGGAGAGCGAGGAAAAAATCATGGTAAATCAGATGTATCTGGACAAAGCAAATGTGCTGATCGAGGCACTTCCTTATATTCAGCGGTTCAACCGCAAAATCATTGTCATCAAATACGGCGGAAGCGCGATGGTGGATGAAGAGCTGAAGAGAAACGTCATTCAGGACGTTGTTCTTCTGAAACTGGTTGGATTCAAACCAATCATCGTACACGGCGGTGGAAAGGAAATCAGCCGCTGGGTCGGAAAGGTCGGCATGGAACCGAAATTTGTCAACGGCCTTCGTGTAACGGATGCCGATACGATGGAAGTGGCAGAGATGGTGCTGAATAAGGTCAACAAAGAGCTTGTCACCATGATTCAGTCACTCGGAGTTAATGCTGTCGGCATCAGCGGAAAAGACGGCGGACTCTTAAATGTAGAGAAGAAGCTGTCCAAGGGCGAGGATATCGGCTTCGTTGGAAATATCAAGAACGTAAACCCGAAGGTGCTGTACGATCTTCTGGAGAACGACTTCCTTCCGGTTGTCTGCCCGGTAGGCATGGATGATGATTTCAATACTTACAATATCAATGCAGACGACGCGGCATGCGCCATCGCTGAGGCGTTAAATGCAGAAAAACTGGCATTCCTGACCGATATCGAGGGTGTCTACAAAGATCCGAAGGATCCGGAGAGCCTGATTTCCGAGCTCCACGTACAGGAAGCAAGAGATCTCATCACAAACGGAAATGTCGGCGGCGGCATGATTCCAAAACTGCAGGGCTGCATCGATGCGATCGGGAACGGCGTATCGAGAGTCCACATCATGGACGGAAGAATCCCGCACTGCCTGCTGCTTGAGATCTTTACGAACAAAGGAATTGGTACGGCTATTTTAGGGGAAAACAAGGAGAAATTCAATCATGAAGACGAATGAGTATATGGAACAGACCGAGCAGTACGTGCTCCACACCTATAACCGGTTCCCGCTCGTGATCGACCACGGCGAGGGCGTTCATCTGTATGACACCGACGGAAAAGCATATCTGGACTTTGCGGCAGGTATCGCGGTATATGCGCTCGGCTACAGCAATGACGATTATAAAAAAGCAGTGAAAGACCAGGTGGACAAAGTCATCCATGTTTCCAACCTGTTCTACAATGTTCCGATGGGCTCCGCGGCAGAAAAGCTGGCGAAGGCATCCGGCATGGATAAAGTATTCTTTACGAACAGCGGTACGGAGTCGATCGAGGGAGCCATCAAAGTAGCGAGAAAATACGCTTACTTAAAAGACGGCAGCAACGATCACGAGATCATCGCGATGAACCATTCCTTCCATGGAAGAAGCCTTGGAGCGCTTTCTGTAACAGGAAATACGCATTATCAGGATCCGTTCAAACCGCTGATCGGCGGCATTAAATTTGCGGATTTTAATGATCTGGAGAGCGTAAAGGCACAGATTACCGACAAGACATGTGCGATCATCATGGAGACTGTACAGGGCGAGGGCGGTATCTATCCGGCAACGAAAGAATTTTTACAGGGCGTGCGCGATCTGTGTGACGAGCACGACATCCTGCTGATTCTCGACGAGATCCAGTGCGGTATGGGAAGAACGGGAAAACTGTTCGCATGGCAGGATTACGGCGTACAGCCGGATGTCATGACGTGTGCAAAAGCACTTGGCTGCGGCGTTCCGGTCGGCGCCTTCGTGCTGAATAAAAAGACGGCAGAGCATTCGCTCGTTCCGGGAGACCACGGAACGACATACGGCGGAAACCCGCTGGCCTGCGCGGCTGTCAATGCTGTATTTGAATGCTATGAGAAACAGCATGTCGTAGAGCATGTAGCAGAGACGGCTCCGTATCTGGAGAAAAAGCTGGACGAACTGGTGGAAAAATATGACTGCCTCGCAGCACGCCGTGGAAAAGGCTTTATGCAGGGCCTTGTCGTAACGGGCCGTCCGGTCGGAGAAGTCATCAACCGCGCGATTGAGAACGGACTTCTTGTGATTTCCGCCGGAAGCGACGTTCTTCGTATGGTACCGCCGCTTGTGATTACGAAAGATGACATCGATGAGATGATTGAAAAACTGGAGAAAGCATTACAGTAATGTGAAATAGACAGCCGTCTGGTTTCCTATGCAGGAGACCGGGCGGCTGTTTTCCTGCTGTCCCTCGGTTCTGTATAAAAACGGGGAAAAAAGGAATAGTATAAAATGTACTCTCGGGGCCTTTCTGCACTTGCTTTTACGGCCGATTTTCCGCCAGCTGCACCCAAATTTCATCAACGTACGCACCGCGTACGCCTCAGAAATTTGGGCACAACTGACAAAAAATCTTCTCGTAAAATCAAGCGCAGAAAGACTCCGAGAGTACATAAAAAAACAGCAGGAGGAAGAATCAATGGCGGGAATTTTAACAGCGCTGCTTTCCGGCGCACTGATGAGTATTCAGGGCGTTTTCAACACAGAGGTGACGAAACAGACGAGTACATGGCTGGCGGCCGGCTGGGTGCAGATTAGTGCGTTTGCCGTCTGTCTTGCGGCATGGTGCATCACCGGGAGGGAGCCGATCGGGGATCTGTTCCGCGTAAAGCCGTGGTATCTGCTGCTCGGCGGGGCAATTGGCGCGTTTATCACGATCACGGTTATCTGGAGTATGGCAGGGCTCGGCCCGGCGAAGGCGGCGATGCTGATCGTCATTTCCCAGCTCGCAGCGGCGTGGCTGATTGAACTGTTCGGCCTTTTCGGTATGGAAAAAACGGATTTCACCGTGCGCAAACTGCTCGGCATGGCAGTGGCAGTTGTGGGAATTGTAGTGTTTCAGTGGGAATAACGATTAAGATTTCTACTTGTATTTTTATGGTTTCTTCGATACAATAGAAACGTAGTTATGCGTACACAAGGGACCCTTGCGCGTCAGATGCGAAGCGGAAGGGAGTACACAGCATGAAATTGAAAAAACAGCAGAACAGAGGCAGAAAACATGCAAAAATACTGGCGGCGATGCTGGTTTTTTTGCTCTGCGGATGCAACCACAGGGATACAGAATACAAACTGTCAGATAGCACAGGCGGGAGCACGACGGAAACCGTTTTCGGGAATCAGAAGGAAGTGGATGAGGAGCAGACGGTTTCCGAAAAAAGCGCCGGAGAAACCACAGGCATTCCGGAAAAACGTGAGGCACAGGAGGCAGCACCGGAAGAAACGGTGCAGGTTTATATCTGCGGTGCGGTCGCTTCCCCCGGTGTCTACACGCTGCCGGGCGGAAGCCGCGTAGTGCAGGCTGTGGAAGCGGCAGGCGGATTTCTGCCGGATGCTGAAGAAAAAATCCTCAATCTTGCACGGAAAATCGAAGACGGAGAGCAGATCACCGTCTGGACGCGCGAGGAGGCAGAAAACATGGAAAGCACGGAAACGCTGCAGCAGAATACGGGCGGCACGGAGCAGGCTTCCGGTTCCGGCAAAGTCAACCTGAACACGGCCGGAAAAGAAGAACTGATGACACTCTCCGGCATCGGAGAGAGCCGTGCGGATGCCATCATCGCCTACCGCGAAGCAAACGGCCCGTTTGGTTCGGTTGAGGAGATTATGAACATTGAGGGCATCAAGGGAAAGATGTTTGAAAAGATAAGGGGTTCTATCGAGGTTTAGAACAAGAAGGAGAAGAAATGGCAAAGAAAGTTCTTGTAGTTGATGATGAAAAACTGATCGTAAAAGGAATCCGCTTCAGCCTGGAGCAGGACGGCATGGAGGTTGACTGCGCATACGACGGCGAGGAAGCACTCTCCATGGCAAAAGAAAAAGAATACGATATGATCCTTCTGGATCTGATGCTGCCAAAGCTGGACGGGTTGTCCGTCTGCCAGCAGATCCGTGAATTTTCCAACGTTCCGATCGTCATGCTGACCGCAAAGGGCGAGGACATGGACAAAATCCTGGGACTGGAATACGGCGCAGATGATTACATCACAAAGCCGTTCAACATTCTGGAAGTAAAAGCACGCATCAAGGCCATCATGCGCCGTGCGGCCCGCCAGGAGCCAAAAGAAGAGAAAGCAAAAGTCGTACAGGTGAAAGACCTGCGGATCGACTGCGAGGGCAGAAGAGTCTTCATCGGAGACCGCGAGATCAATCTGACTGCGAAGGAGTTCGATGTGCTCGAGCTTCTCGTCTTCAATCCGAACAAGGTGTACAGCAGAGAGAACCTGCTGAACATTGTCTGGGGCTATGAGTACCCGGGCGACGTGCGCACCGTAGATGTACATATCCGCCGTCTGCGCGAAAAGATCGAGAAAAATCCAAGTGAACCGAAGTACGTTCACACAAAGTGGGGAGTTGGTTACTATTTCCAGGCTTAAAATCAAAGAAAAATGGAAGTTTCTGCGGAGTCTGCGCTTCCGCATCACGGTGATTCTTGTGATCATCGGCATTGTACCGTGTGTGATCCTTGAGAAGAGCATCGTAAACAGCTATGAGGACCGTGCGGTATCGGTGCGCAGCATTACCGTAAAAAATCAGTGCGATATTATCTGCAACCAGCTCATCCAGCAGAATTACATGGAAGATCCTGGATCGGATGTCATCAACGGACAGCTCAGTATGCTGACGAATATCTACGGCGGCAGAATCCTGATTATTGACCAGGATTTCCGCGTCATCAAAGATACGTACGATATGGACCGCGGAAAGACGATTATCTCGCAGGAGGTCATCCAGAGCTTTCAGGGCAAGGAGACGAGCCAGTACGACCGGAAAAACAACTATCTGGAAATGACAGTGCGGATTCAGAATACCGAGACGAAGGAGACGCTCGGCGTTATGCTCGTCAGCATTTCGACGGATGAGATCCGTGCGAATATGAAAATTCTGGAGACGAAGGGAATGACGATTCTTTCGATCATTGCGCTTCTCGTGCTGGTTTTTGGCTATCTGCTCGCGGGCATTCTGATGAAGCCGTTCCAGAAGGTCACCCGTTCCATCGAGGACATCACCGACGGCTATCTCGACGAAAGCATTTCTGTTCCGGATTACCTCGAGACAGAGCTGATCACGGACGCATTCAACAAGATGCTGACCCGCGTCCGCACGCTCGACGATTCCCGCCAGGAATTTGTTTCGAACGTCTCGCATGAGTTAAAGACGCCGCTTGCGTCCATGAAGGTTCTGGCGGATTCGCTGAACGGGCAGGAGGGCGTTCCGGTGGAACTTTATCAGGAGTTCATGCAGGATATTACCTCGGAGATCGACCGCGAAAACCAGATTATTACCGACCTTTTGTCGCTGGTCAAGATGGATAAAAAGGTGGCAGACCTCAATATCACCCAGGTCAATATCAACGAGCTGTTAGAGCAGCTGCTGAAGCGGCTTCATCCGATTGCCGCACAGAAAAATGTGGAGCTCATTCTCGACAGCTTCCGCCCGGTCAATGCGGAGGTGGATGCGACGAAGCTCTCGCTGGCGTTCTCGAACCTGATCGAAAACGGCATCAAGTACAACAACGAGAATGGATGGGTGCGTGTATCCTTAAATGCGGATCACAAATATTTCTACGTGACGGTGGCAGACTCCGGCATCGGCATCCCGGAGGAGTCGATTGCGCATATCTTCGAGCGTTTCTACCGCGTGGACAAGTCCCACTCGCGGGAAATCGGCGGAACCGGCCTTGGCCTTGCGATTGCGCGGAGCGCGATTGTCATGCACCGGGGAGCGATCCGTGTATACAGTAAAGAAAACGAGGGAACGACATTTTCTGTGCGGATTCCTCTGAATTACGTGATGTAGGAGGTGGCGCACATGAAACGGATACTTGGCGTACTGCTGGCCGGCGTGCTGCTTCTTAGCGGCTGCGGGCAGTGGCAGAAGAGCCAGAAGGAGTCGGCGTATCACCTGTACTGCCTGGACAAAACCGGCACAACACTGGTGCAGGAGCCGTATGAACCAAAAGAAGGAACGGATCAGAAACTGATCAAGGAGCTGGTTGACGCGCTGCAGGAGAAACCTGCCAGGGACGGAAACCAGGCACTTCTTTCCAATGGGATTTCCATCAAGACGTATACGCTGGAGAACGGGCTCCTTACGCTGAACTTAAGCGGAGAGTACGGAGAGCTTGCGCGGCCGCAGGAGGTTCTGGTGCGTGCAGGACTGGTGCGTACCTTTGTGCAGGTTCCGGAGGTGGAGCGCGTGACGCTTCTGATCGACGGGAATCCGTTAAAGGATTCCAAAGGACGCGAGATCGGAACGATGACGGCGGACAGCTTTCTGGAAAATTCCGGAAGGGAAATTTATCAGTATCAGTATGCGACGCTGACACTGTATTTTGCAAATGAAGCGGGCGACCGGCTGGTGAAGGAGACACGGCGGGTTCCGTACAGCACGAACATTCCACTGGAGCGTGTCGTGGTGGAGCAGCTGATGAAGGGGCCGAAAGAAGACGGCCACTACGCAGTATTTCCTGAGACGATGAATGTCCTCAGCGTTACAACGTCTGACCGGATTGCCTATGTGAATTTTGACAAATCTTTTAAGGATTCTGCGCTTTCGAGTGTGGCGGAGCAGATTCCGATTTATGCGGTGGTGGATTCCATCACGACGAACTGTAAGGTGGATAAGGTGCAGTTTTCCATCAACGGAGAGAGCGATGTAACCTTCCGTGAAACGATGAAACTCAATCAGTTCTACGAGGAAGACCTGTCTTATCTGGAGGAAAAAGATACATGAGAAAACGGCCCATGTGCCTGGCGTGTCTTGGATTCATGCTGGTGCTTGTGCTGCTGCGGATTGCGGGCGTGCCTCTTGGCACGCCTTTTTCTGATCCCAAATACGAAAACAAAGCGCAGCAGGGCAGGAAGGTGTGGATTGCAGGGACAATTGAAACGTATGAGAAAAAGAGCAGCAACAACGGGTATGTGCTGCGCGGGGAGGGAAGCAAAGGGAAAATTTATCTGCTCGCAAAGCGGGGAGATCTGCCGGTCGGAGCCGCTGTGCGGGTGTACGGAACTGTAAAAAAGCCGGAAAGCCCGCGCAATCCGGGGATGTTTGATGAGAAAACATATTATGAGGGAAAAGGCTGTGCGTTCTACATGATTTCGGAGCGGGAGGAAGTTGTGGATGTCGGGCGGTGGAATCTCGGCGAAGCGCTCCGGCTGGAGCGGGAGCGGTGCTGTGCCGTTTTAAAAGAAATGATGCCGGAGGAGGAGGCAGGTGTGCTTTCTGCGATGCTGCTCGGGGAACGGTCGGAACTCACGGAGGAGACGTATCTGGCGTATCAGCAGAGCGGTCTGCTGCACCTGATTTCCGTTTCTGGCATGCATCTGATGCTGCTCGGCATGGCACTCCGACGGCTGCTGATGGCGCTGCATCTGCCGAAAACTCCCGCGTCTCTGGCAGCGGCCGCCGGTATGGTGCTGTATGGCATGTTTACCGGCAGCGGAACGGCGACCGTGCGTGCAGTGGTGATGTTTGCGGTGCGGATGGGAGCTGTCGCAGTGGGAAGGACGTATGATTCCTTAAGTGCGCTCTCTCTTGCGGCAATTCTGATGCTGGCAGAAAACCCCTCGTATCTGGAGCAGAGCGGGTTCTGGCTTTCGTTTGGAGCAGTAACAGCCATTTCCGGGGTTTATCCGGTTCTGGCGGGGGAGAAGGCGGAACGGAAGAGACGCGGGGAAAAAACGGGGCTGGAAAAGCTTGCGGCGAAAGGAAAAGAGGCTGCGATGGTGTACCTTTCCCTGCAGCTTGTCATGATCCCGCTGCAGGCGTGGTATTTTTATGAGATTCCGCTCTTTGCGTTTCTGCCGAATCTGTTTGCAGGAGCTGTCATGACGGCGGTGCTGCTGCCGGGTGCTGCGGGGCTTCTGGCGGGACTGGCAAGCGTGAAAGCGGGAAGTGTTGTTCTGCTTCCGGCGCGGTTCCTGCTCACACTTCTGCGGCAGATGACAGCGGCGGTCGCACAGATTCCGGGAAATGTGTGGATCTGCGGTCAGCCGGAAAAATGGCAGATGGCAGGATATGGAATCATTCTGACCGGTCTGCTGGTGATACTGTATGTGCGAAAACGAAAACGGGAGATGAATCCGGATGGGGCAAAACGAAAAGGTGCGCAGGCACGAAGGCGGGAGCGGATGCTCTTTGGTATTACCATGTTTTTTGCCTGTGTTCTGCTTTTTTACCGTCCCCGGGAAACGTTTTCCATTACAGCGCTGGACGTCGGCCAGGGCGATGCGCTGGTGGTGGAGAGCGGCCGTTTTCTGATGCTGAATGACGGCGGGAGCAGCAGTGCGTCTGCGATCGGGGAAAAAAGGATTCTCCCGTATCTGAAACAGCGCGGCATTGCCGCTCTTGATGCCGTTGTTGTCACGCACCCGGACGCAGATCACACGAACGGAATCCTCGAACTGCTGGAGCTGATCGGGGAGCAGAAAACGGCGCTTCGCATCCGCCATCTGTTCCTGCCTGTGTGGATGAAAGGAAGCGAAAAAGAAAATCCTTTTATTTTAGCCGCACAAAAAGCGGGAATTATGGTAGAATATCTAAAAAAGGGAGACGAGATCCGTGCAGGAGAACTCACCGTATCGGTGCTTCATCCGGGAGCGGGCGAAGACTATACGGGAGAGGAAAACGCCGGAAGTGTTGTATTACAGCTTTCCTGCGGTGCCTGCCGCGCACTTCTGACGGGAGATCTGGAGGGAAGCGGAGAAGAAGAGGTCCTGGGGGCGGCAGAGCGGTGCCAGATTTTAAAGGTGGCGCACCACGGCTCGAGAAATTCAACGAGCGAGGCATTTCTGAACCGCATACAGCCGCAGATCAGCCTGATTTCCTGCGCGTGGCCGGGACGGTACGGCCATCCGCACCGGGAGCTGCTGGAGCGGCTTCGTGCCTGCAAAAGCCATATCTACGGAACACCGGTGGATGGAGCCGTGACAGTACAGTTGAAGCGTGACCGCCTGGCGGTTCACGGATACCGGTCGGATGTGGAATTTCCCGTCTCCTGAATGGTCAAAAGCTCCGGCTGCTGCGGCACTGCGCGAACGTGCTTCTGCCGGAACGAAAGAAAGAGGATGAAATGAAAAGCATTTTAGAAGATATCAAAACGCAGAATTTTAAGCAGGCCTACCTGCTCTACGGAGAAGAAGCCTATCTGAAGCATCAGTATAAAAACAAGCTGAAAAACGCACTGCTGCCGGAGGACGACACGATGAATTTCTCCCGCTTTGAGGGAAAAGGAACCGAGATTCCCAAAGTGATTGACCTTGCGGAGACGATGCCGTTTTTTGCGGACCGCCGTGTGATTCTGCTGGAAAATACAGGATTTTTCAAAAACAAAGCCGACGCGCTGGCAGACTACATGGGATCCCTGCCGGATTATCTGGTGCTGATCTTCGTGGAGGAGGAAGTCGATAAGCGGAACCGTATGTACAAGGCGGTGCAGAAGCAGGGAAGAGCAGTGGAATTTGCTCGTCAGGACGAAAAGACGCTGATGACCTGGGTACTCGGCATGATGAAAAAAGAGGGAAAAAAGATCACACGCCAGGATATGGAAGATTTTCTGGAAAAGACGGGCACGGATATGGGAAATATCTCGCAGGAGCTGGAAAAACTGCTCAGCTATACGATGGGAAGAGATGTGATCACACGGGCGGATATCGAGGCAGTCTGCACAACGCAGATTACGAACCGGATTTTCGAGATGATCCGCGCGGTAACGGAGAAGAAGCAGCGGAAAGCGCTCGATCTGTATCAGGATCTGCTGGCTTTAAAGGAGCCGCCGATGCGGATTCTCTTTCTGCTGGCACGCCAGTTCAATCTGCTGCTGCAGGTCAAAGAGCTGCTGGCAGAGCACTGCGATCAGGCGACGATCGCAAAACGGACGGGACTGCAGAGCTTCGTTGTGCGGAACTATATTCCCATGTCGCGCCAGTATGCGGCGGAGGAATTAAAAGCGGCGGTCAATGACTGCGTGCAGATGGAAGAGGACGTGAAGACGGGAAAAATTTCCGATCTGCTGAGCGTGGAGCTGCTGATTACGAAATACAGCAGGGCGGCGTAAGAGCAGAGTTTTCTATAGCAAGACCCGAAAATAATGCAAAAAAGGCAGTGCTGCTGAGCGCGAATTGCAAGGAACAGATTTGAAGGCGTACCGGGGTACGACGAAAATCTGTGACGCAGTAATTCACGCTCTGCGGTGCTGAATTTTTTGCATTATTTTCGGGGATTGCTATAAAAAGAACAAGGCGTACCGGTACAGGAAAACTGGCCGATACGCCTTGTTCTGTGTTTATCAAAAGATCTGTCACGGCGCACTCTTTTGGTAAGCATAAAAAAAGAACCCAGCCACATGACGGTATGACTAAGTTCTCTTTGTTTTATATCTTTATTATGCGATTGAGTTTACAGCTTTGCTCAGATTGGATACTTTTCTGGCAGCGTTGTTTTTATGATAAACGCCTTTAGAAGCAGCCTTGTCGATGGTAGAGATCGCATTTACTAATGCAGCAGCAGCAGCCTCTTTATCGTTTGCAGCAACAGCAGCATCTACTTTTTTCATAGAAGTCTTAACTGCAGAACGGATTGCTTTGTTGCGGTCTGCCTTTGTCTGATTTACCAGGATTCTTTTCTTTGCGGATTTAATGTTAGCCAAACTGTACACCTCCAATATTTTTAAAATTAATGTGATTTAAGGGATGTTATTCAATAGAACAGACACGGGCGCTCCACTGAAACATGCTTTATTATCCTATAATATTTCGCATGGTTTGTCAATACATATTTTTGAAAAAATTGCAAAAACTACAACAAAAATACAGGAGAAGGAGAAAAGTATGATAGGAAAGTATAGGATGCGGACAGACCTGGCGATGGAGAATCAGGAAAAATTTGAGAGAGACCATGTGGAGATCTCCGGGGTCGAGATTGAGAAGAAGAAAAGAAAGGCGGAAATTCAGACAACCATTGTGAAAATCACATCGGAGCAGGGTGCAAAAATGATGGGAAAGCCGAAAGGGACGTATGTGACGATCGAAGCGCCGCTGCTTTTGACGGCAGACGAGGAGGAGAGCCGGAAAGCGGCGGAGGAGTTTTCCCACTGTCTGATGGAAATGGTGCCGGAAGCGTGCGGATCCGTTCTTGTGGCCGGCCTTGGCAACCGCGGCATCACGCCGGATGCGCTCGGGCCGGAGACGGTGGAGCAGCTTAACGTTACGCGCCATCTGGTGCGCACCTACGGAAAGAAGGGCCGGGAAGTGAGTGCCCTTGCTCCCGGCGTTATGGCACAGACGGGCATGGAGGCAGTGGAAATCCTGCGCGGAACGGCAGAACAGACCCATCCAGATGTGATTCTCGCCGTGGATGCCCTTGCCGCATGCAGTATTCACCGGCTGAACTGTACGATCCAGCTTGCCGACACCGGAATCTGGCCGGGCTCGGGCGTCGGAAACCACCGCAATGCCTTAAATCAGGAGACGCTCGGCGTGCCGGTCATCGGAATCGGTGTGCCGACCGTTGTAGGGGCAGGAACGATCGTCCACGATGCCGTCGCAGGCGTTCTGGAATCGCTGGAGGAGTCCGAGATGGATGAATTTCTGGGAGAAGTCATTTCACCGGCGCTCGAAAGCCTTTACGTGACGACAAAAGAGATCGACGAGATGGTCCGCCGCCTGGCCGGGGTTCTTGCGGCAGGTATGAATCAGGCATTTTCCGGGGAACTGTAACATATCATGAATATGGTGATAATATGTGGAATGCCAGGCGAAATGGACGATGGTTCGGATGGGGATGTCTTTTCCTGTCCTGCAGTATACTGCTGTTCCGCAGTGCAGCGGTTCTCCGGAAAAATCATTTCTCAGAGGGGAAAGTTCTGCTGCAGCGGGCGGCAGCACAGGCGGAGCAGTTATCCGTGGATGTGATGATGCCGCTTCTTTTTTATGACGGAAAAGAGGACGGAAGGGGATGGATGGAAAATCTCCTCGCGGCAGTGCGGGATCAGATACCGGCGCTTCGGGAGGGAAGCACGGCAGAAAATAAGCTGTCTGCCGGGACAGAAGCAGCGGAAACGGATACGGCGAAGCAGGATTCGAATCCGGGACCGGGAGCAGAAAGAGGGCAGACAGAATCGAAGGAGCAGGGAACTGAGGAAGATCAAAAGGATGGAACTCAAAAAGATGAAACTCAAAAAGATGGAATGGAAATCACGGAGCCGGAGCAGACGGAAACAGGAATCACAGAACCGGCAGCCGGAGAGTCGGCATCAACGGCAGAACCCGAAGCGCCGCAGTCTGTCCCGGAGGAGACCATCGAAACCGGCGGCGCACCGCGTGAGATTCTCTACCCGGAGGCCGACACGATTCAGGAGACAATTTCCCCTGACCTTCTTGCTGACCAGCAGGCGCTCCTGAACCGCTTCTTCGTTGTCGATCCCAACACTTCGGTCCTGCCGGGCGAGATCGACGGCAGCACCCTGCTCGGAAAAGACCTGACCCTGCCGGAAAATGCCGAAGGCCCGCAGATTCTGATCTATCATACCCATTCGCAGGAAACCTTCGCCGATTCCCGGCCGGGAGAAAGAGCGGACACGGTAATCGGCCTCGGTGATGATCTGCAGGAGCTTCTGGAAAAGCAGTACGGATACGAAGTGCTTCATATTACAGAGGCATTTGACATGAAAGAAGGCTGTCTCGAGCGGAGCCGCGCCTACAACTACGCGGAGCCGGTCATCGCAGCGGCGCTGGAAGAACACCCGTCCATTCAGGTCGTGATCGACCTGCACCGGGACGGGGTCAATGGTTCAAAACGTCTTGTGACAGAAATCAACGGAAAGCCGACCGCGCAGATCATGTTTTTCAACGGCCTTTCCCGCACGAAAGAAAGCGGCGAACTGACAAGCCTGCCCAATCCGTATCAGGCGGAAAACCTTGCATTTTCCTTTCAGATGGAGTATGAGGCAGAACAGTATTATCCCGGCTTTTCACGCTGTATCTATTTAAAAGGCTACCGCTACAACCTCCATCTCCGCCCGAGATCTGTTCTTCTCGAGGTTGGTGCGCAGACGAATACGGTCGAGGAGGTGAAAAATGCAATGGGGCCGTTTTCGGATATCCTGCATAAAGTTCTGTCGGGCAAAAGTCCGGCATCAGGCGGATAAATTTATCTTGCTTTTTTGAGTGGAATTTCGTATCATACAAAATAGACAGATTGCGGGAGTGCGAAATATGGAGCAATCTGGTATCGTAGGGAAAAAGCAGGAGGAAAAAACTTGTCAGGAATAGATCAGAGTAAAATTCGTAATTTTTGTATTATTGCCCATATCGACCATGGAAAATCAACCCTTGCGGACCGTATTATTCAGAAAACAGGCCTTTTGACCGAGCGTGAGATGCAGGATCAGGTGCTGGACAATATGGATCTGGAGCGTGAGCGCGGCATCACGATCAAGGCACAGGCAGTCCGTACCGTATACAAAGCGGCAGACGGCGAGGAGTACATTTTAAACATGATTGACACCCCGGGCCATGTTGACTTCAACTATGAGGTTTCCCGAAGCCTTGCCGCATGCGACGGCGCGCTGCTCGTTGTCGATGCATCGCAGGGTATCGAGGCGCAGACCCTTGCCAACGTCTACCTCGCCCTTGAACATGACCTGGATGTGTTCCCAGTCATCAACAAAGTAGACCTTCCAAGCGCCGAGCCGGACCGTGTAATTGCAGAGATCGAGGATGTCATCGGACTGGAAGCGCAGGATGCTCCGCGGATTTCCGCAAAAACCGGCCTGAACGTGGACGAGGTGCTCGAGCAGATCGTACAGAAAATTCCGGCACCGGAAGGTGATCCGACGGAACCGTTAAAAGCACTGATTTTCGACTCCGTCTACGATGCATACCGCGGCGTCATCATTTCCTGCCGTGTGATGGAAGGAAGCGTGAAAAAAGGAACGAGAATCCGCATGATGGCGACAGGCGCTGTCGAGGAAGTTGTCGAGGTCGGCTACTTCGGCGCAGGCCGTCTGATCCCGTGCGACGAGCTCTCCGCCGGAATGGTAGGCTATATCACCGCCAGCATCAAAAACGTGCGCGACACCCGCGTGGGTGATACCGTGACCGATGCCGACCGTCCGTGTGCAGAAGCACTGCCGGGCTACAAAAAAGTCAACCCGATGGTATACTGCGGCATGTACCCGGCCGACGGCGCACAGTACGGCGATCTGCGCGACGCGCTGGAAAAACTGCAGTTAAACGATGCATCCCTCTTCTACGAGCCGGAGACATCGGCAGCACTCGGCTTTGGCTTCCGCTGCGGTTTCCTTGGACTGCTTCACCTGGAAATTATTCAGGAGCGCCTGGAGCGTGAGTACAATCTGGATCTCGTGACGACCGCACCGAGCGTTATCTATAAGGTTCACAAAACCGACGGAACCGTCATTGACCTGACCAACCCGTCGAATCTGCCGGACCCGTCCGAGATTGATTATATGGAAGAGCCGCTGGTAAAAGCAGAGATTATGGTGACGACCGACTACATCGGACCGATCATGGAGCTCTGCCAGCAGAGACGAGGCCAGTATCAGGGAATGGAATACATGGAGACGACGCGTGCGATGCTTCATTACCATCTCCCGCTGAATGAGATTATCTACGATTTCTTTGATGCCTTAAAATCCCGCTCCAAAGGTTACGCGTCATTCGACTACGAGCTGCTCGGCTATGAGAGAAGCGAGCTTGTAAAACTCGATATCCTCGTCAATAAAGAAGAAGTGGATGCGCTGTCCTTCATCGTATTCGAGGGATCTGCCTACGAGCGCGGAAGAAAGATGTGCGAGAAGCTCAAAGAAGAGATTCCGCGGCAGCTCTTCGAAATCCCGATCCAGGCGGCTGTCGGATCGAAGATTATCGCCAGAGAAACCGTCCGCGCGATGCGCAAAGACGTCCTCGCCAAGTGCTACGGCGGCGATATTTCCCGAAAGAAGAAGCTGCTGGAGAAGCAGAAGGAAGGTAAGAAGCGGATGCGCCAGGTAGGAAACGTGGAGATTCCGCAGAAAGCCTTTATGAGCGTGCTGAAACTGGATGAAAATTAAGAGATAAAAATGAGACCGGCCTGTCGGCGCCGCCTGCTGTTGCGGGAGCGCAGGGGCCGGTCTTTCGATCGTACGGAGGAAAAGCAGAATGAATAAAAAAAGAAAACCACTGGAACTCTATGTGCATATCCCGTTCTGCATCCGGAAATGCGCCTACTGTGATTTTGTCTCGGGACCGGGCACGAAAGCAATGCAGAAGGAGTATGAAGAGGCTCTGCTGGCAGAAATCGATGCAGTGGAAGAGACGGCAGAAAGGGAAGTGATTTCCGTCTTTTTCGGCGGCGGAACACCATCCGCAGTGGATGCCGGAATGCTCGCCCGTGTGATGGAAAAACTGCGGAGCAAGTACGTTTTTTCAGAGGATGCTGAGATTACGCTGGAGGCCAATCCGGGAACGCTGGATGCGGAAAAACTGAAATGTTACAGGAAGAGCGGCTTCAACCGGATCAGTATCGGCTGTCAGTCGGTTCACGATGAGGAGCTGAAACGGCTGGGAAGAATCCACACGTTTGCGGAATTTCAGGAGAGTTTTGCACTGGCACGGGATGCCGGGTTTGCGAATATCAACGTGGATCTGATGTCAGGTCTGCCGGAGCAGAGTGAAAAGAAATGGGAAGAGAGTCTTCGGACGATCGCGGAGCTTTCTCCGGAGCACATTTCCGCCTACAGCCTGATCGTGGAGCCGGGAACCCCGTTTGCGGAGCAGAAACTGGATCTGCCGGATGAGGACACAGAACGCGAAATGTATGCCAGAACGGCGGAAATCCTCGCAGAATACGGCTTTTTCCAGTATGAGATTTCCAATTATGCAAAGCCGGGCTTCGCATGCCGCCACAATATCGGCTACTGGAAAAGGACGGATTATCTGGGGTTCGGGCCTTCCGCGGCATCGTTATTCGGAAACCGCCGGTGGACGAACACGGCAGATCGATCTTTGTATCTGAAAGCGTGCGGAGCACTGGAAAAGATCCGTGAGGATGAGGAAATTCTTTCCCGGCAGGATGCCATGGAAGAATTTATGTTTCTCGGCCTTCGAATGACACAAGGGATCTCGACGGCGGAGTTTGAGGAGAAGTTTGGAAAGGAGATCCATGCCGTATACGGCGGGGTTCTGAAGAAATACGAAGCGATGCATCTTTTACAGGAACACAGCGGGCGCCTGGCTCTGACACGCGATGGGATTTCCGTCAGCAATGTGATTCTGGCAGATTTTCTGCTGTAAAAAGATGATAAAGAAATAGAACAAATGTTTGCATAACGCACGGCGGTGTGCTATAATGGGAGAAAACGAGACAAGATTCCTGTCCCTGTCCGGACAGGGATTCCAATTAATAAGAGGAACAGTTATGGCAGAGAAAAAAGAGTTTATCAGAATACGGGGAGCCAGGGAGAACAACCTGAAAGCACTGAATGTCGATATCCCCAGAAACCAGTTTGTTGTATTTACGGGCCTCAGCGGTTCAGGAAAGAGTTCGCTTGCGTTTGACACGATCTATGCGGAGGGCCAGCGGCGGTACATGGAGAGCCTTTCCTCCTACGCGCGCCAGTTCTTAGGACAGATGGAAAAACCGAATGTGGACAGCATCGAAGGCCTGCCGCCTGCTATTTCGATCGATCAGAAATCGACGAACCGGAACCCGCGTTCCACCGTCGGAACCGTGACGGAGATTTACGATTACTTCCGTCTTCTGTACGCGAGAATCGGTATTCCGCACTGTCCGAAGTGCGGAAAAGTCATCAGCCGCCAGTCGGTGGACCAGATGGTCGATCAGATCATGGCACTCCCGGAGCGGACGAAAATCCAGCTTCTCGCGCCGGTTGTGCGCGGCCGCAAGGGAAGACACGAAAAGGTGCTCGAACAGGCAAAACGCAGCGGCTATGTCCGCGTGATGATCGACGGCAGCCAGTATGAGCTGTCCGAGGAGATCACGCTGGATAAGAACCTGAAACACAACATTTCCATTATTGTGGACCGTCTTGTAGTCAAACCGGACATTGAGAAACGTCTGACGGATTCCGTCGAGAACGTACTGGATCTGGCGGACGGCCTTCTGGTGGTCGACACGATGGACGGAAATCAGCTCAACTTCAGCCAGAGCTTTTCCTGCCCGGACTGCGGCATCAGCATGGAGGAGATTGAGCCGAGAAGCTTTTCCTTCAACAACCCGTTCGGCGCCTGCCCGAGCTGTGCCGGCCTTGGCTACAAGATGGAATTCGACGAGGATCTGATGATTCCGGACAAGACCGTATCCATCGCAGACGGAGCCATTACCGTGCTCGGCTGGCAGTCCTGCACGGACAAATCGAGCTATACGAGAGCCGTTCTCGATGCGCTGGCAGAGGAGTACGATTTTTCCCTTTCCACTCCGTTCTGTGAATATCCGAAAAAAATCCACGATATCCTGATTTACGGAACGAACGGAAAATCCGTCAAGGTGCATTACCGCGGTCAGCGCGGCGTCGGTGTGTACGATGTGGCTTTTGAGGGGCTGATCAAAAATGTAGAGCGCCGCTACCGTGAGACCGGATCGGATTCTACAAAACAGGAATACGAAACCTTCATGCGTGTGACCCCGTGCCAGGCGTGCCATGGCCAGCGTCTGAAACCGACGTCGCTTGGTGTGACGGTCGGAGATAAAAATATTTTTGAAGTAACATCCCTTTCCATCGACAATCTGCAGAAGTTTATGCAGAACCTCGAACTCTCCGAACAGCAGCTGCTGATCGGAAAGCAGATTTTAAAAGAGATCCGTGCGCGTGTGAGTTTCCTTGCGGATGTCGGATTAAACTATCTGACCCTGGCGCGCGGAACGGCATCGCTGTCCGGCGGTGAGGCGCAGAGAATCCGTCTGGCAACGCAGATCGGCTCCGGCCTTGTCGGTGTCGCCTATATTCTCGACGAGCCGAGCATCGGTCTTCACCAGAGAGACAACGACAAACTTCTCGCGACGCTGAAACATCTGCGTGACCTCGGAAACAGCCTGATCGTCGTGGAGCACGACGAGGATACGATGCGCGCCGCTGACTGCGTTGTCGATATCGGCCCGGGAGCCGGTGAGCACGGCGGAGAGCTGGTGGCGATCGGAACAGCGGAAGATCTGATGAAAAATCCGAATTCCATCACCGGAAAATACTTAAGCGGAGAGCTGAAAATTCCGGTTCCGTCCGAGCGCAGAAAGCCGACGGGCTGGCTGAAGGTAGTCGGAGCAAAAGAGCACAATCTGAAAAATATCAACGTGAATTTCCCGCTCGGTGTCATGACCTGCGTGACCGGAGTCTCCGGATCGGGAAAGAGTTCTCTTGTCAATGAAATTCTGTACAAACGGCTGGCAAGAGATCTGAACCGTGCGCGGACGATTCCGGGTGCACACAAAGACATCATCGGTATGGAACAGCTCGATAAGGTCATCGACATCGACCAGTCCCCGATCGGAAGAACACCGCGTTCCAATCCGGCAACGTACACAGGTCTGTTCGATCAGATCCGCGACCTGTTTGCGGCAACGCAGGATGCCAAGGCGCGCGGCTACAAGAAGGGAAGATTCAGCTTTAATGTGAAGGGCGGCCGATGCGAGGCCTGCGGTGGCGACGGTATCCTGAAGATCGAAATGCACTTCCTGCCGGATGTCTATGTGCCGTGTGAGGTCTGCCATGGAAAACGGTACAACCGTGAGACACTGGAAGTCAAATACAAAGGAAAGAGCATCTACGATGTGCTGAATATGACGGTCGAGGAGGCACTGGAATTCTTCAGGCCGGTACCGTCGATTTTCCGAAAATTACAGACCCTGTACGATGTCGGCCTTTCCTACATCCGCCTCGGCCAGCCGTCCACCACGCTGTCCGGCGGAGAAGCGCAGCGTATCAAGCTCGCAGCAGAGCTGAGCCGCCGCGGCACGGGAAAAACGATCTACATTCTCGACGAGCCGACGACGGGACTTCATTTTGCGGATGTCCACAAACTGGTGGAGATTCTGCACCGCCTGTCCGAGGGCGGAAATACCGTCGTTGTCATCGAACACAATCTGGATGTCATCAAGACGGCGGACTATATTATTGATATCGGACCGGAGGGCGGAGACGGCGGCGGAACCGTGATTGCGTGCGGAACGCCGGAGGAAGTGGCCAAGAGCCCGGTATCCTACACCGGAAAATATGTCGAAAAATATCTCTAAAAAATCCTTTCCATTTTAAAAGGGATTGTATATAATAAGAAGCGGGTTGGGTTCAGAACACATTCGATCCTTTTGTGTTTCGGGTGTTTTGAACCCGAACTTATTCTATACAAATTTCAAACAGATTAAAATAAAGAAAAATAAAAGAGAACAGGAAAGGGGATTACTATGGCTGCAACGACCGATATCGGAATTGATCTGGGGACGTCCAGCATCCTGGTCTATGCCAAGGGAAAAGGCATTGTATTAAAGGAGCCGTCCGTAGTTGCGTATGATAAAGATGCAGATAAAGTACGGGCAATTGGAGAAGAAGCGCGTCAGATGATTGGACGGACACCGGGCAATATTATGGCGGTCCGGCCCATGCGGCAGGGCGTGATCACGGACTTTCTGATCACCGAGCGCATGCTGCGCTACTTTATCCAGAAGGCAATGGGAAGAAGAGCATTCCGGAAACCGAGAATCAGCATCTGTGTGCCGTCCGGTGTGACGGAAGTAGAGCGGAAGGCTGTGGAGGAGGCAACGTACCAGGCGGGAGCCCGGGAAGTGCTGATCGTGCCGGAGCCGGTGGCAGCGGCAATCGGAGCCGGAATTGACATTACGAAACCATGCGGAAATATGATCGTGGACATCGGCGGAGGCACGACGGATATCGCTGTGATCTCGCTTGCGGGAACCGTTGTTTCCAATTCGGTCAAGATTTCCGGTGAGACATTTGACCAGGATATCATCCGCTATGTACGGAAAACATACAACGTATTTATCGGAGAACAGACTGCAGAGGCAGTGAAAATCCGGATTGGTTCCGCTTATCCGCGGGCCGAGGAGAAAACGATGGAGATCAAGGGAAGAAACGTCATCACCGGACTTCCGGCGACGATTACGGTTTCCTCCGACGAAATCCGAGGTGCCCTTGCCCAGACGACAAACCAGATTGCGGACGCGGTCTGTGCCGTGCTGGAAAAAACGCCGCCGGAACTGGCATCCGATGTTTCCGACCGCGGCATTATCCTGACCGGAGGCGGCAGTCTCCTTGCCGGAATGGACGAGCTGATCCAGGAGCGGACCGGCATCAATACCGTGACAGCAGAAAATCCGGCGAGCGTCGTTGCGCTTGGAACCGGCCAGTACCGCGAAGTGATGAATGAATTTGAAAGCCAGTTTTGATAAAAGATGAGTGAAAAAGAAAAAGTAGAAGGCTACGTAGAACACATTATTTTCCGAAATGAGGAGAACGGCTATACCGTCCTGAATCTGAGCATGAAGGGGCGCGAGCTGACATGCGTCGGCACGCTTCCGATGATCGGAGAGGGCGAGCTGATCGAGGCTTCCGGAGATTATATTGAACATGCTGCCTATGGAAAGCAGTTCCGCATTGAATCCTATGAGACGAAAGTTCCACAGGATTCTGTTGCATTGGAGCGGTATCTCGGTTCCGGTGCGATCAAAGGAGTCGGTGCGGCGCTGGCGGCAAGAATTGTGCGCCGCTTCGGTGACGATACGCTTCGGATCATCGAGGAAGAGCCGGAGCGCCTCGCGGAGGTAAAGGGAATCAGCGAGCGGAAAGCGCGTGAAATTGCACAGCAGGTGGCAGAAAAAGCCGAAATGCAGAATGCGATGATTTTCCTCTCGGGATATGGCATTGCGCTGAATCTCGGTGCAAAGATTTATCAGCAGTACGGGGACAATGTGTACCGGATTTTAAAGGAAAACCCGTATAAAATGGCGGAAGATATCGCAGGCGTGGGATTTCGGACGGCGGATGAGATTGCCGGAAAAATCGGGATTGCCGTGGACAGCGAATTCCGCATCAAGAGCGGTCTTTCGTATGTGCTGAACCAGGCGACGGCAGAAGGCCATGTCTATCTGCCGGAACCGGTGCTGCTTCGGAGAGGGCAGGAACTTCTCGGCGTAGAACCGGAGCGGATGCAGAAATCTCTGCAGGATATGGCAATCGACAAAAAAGCGGTCATCCGCGAGCTCCCGGCCGAACGGGAAGGGGTTGAGCCGCTGCGGATTGTGTACGCCAGCCAGTATTATTATCTGGAACTGAGTACGGCGCGCATGCTGCATGAGCTGAATATTACATGCGAGGAAGACCGTGAGGCAATCGAAAAGCGGATCGGAAAGATCGAGAAAAAATATCAGATCGAGCTGGATGAGATGCAGAAGACGGCAGTCGTTGAGGCGGCATACAGCGGTCTTATGATCCTGACCGGAGGTCCCGGAACCGGAAAAACGACGACCATCAATGCGATGATCCATTATTTTGAGGCAGAAGGCCTCGACATTTTCCTGGCAGCGCCGACCGGAAGAGCGGCGAAACGAATGACAGAGGCAACTGGCTGTGAGGCATGCACGATCCATCGTCTTCTGGAACTGACGGGAAATGTGGATGACTCCTCGGCAAATGTGCATTTTGAGCGGAACGCAGATAATCCGCTCGACGCGGATGTCATCATCATTGATGAGATGTCGATGGTTGATATCCACCTGATGCATGCCCTTCTTTCCGCGATTGTGCCGGGAACAAGGCTGGTCCTGGTGGGAGACCAGAACCAGCTTCCAAGTGTCGGCCCGGGCAGTGTCCTCCGGGATCTGATCCGTTCGGAATGTTTTCCGATTGTCTGCCTGACGCACATTTTCCGGCAGGCATCCCAGAGCGATATTGTTGTCAATGCACATAAGATCCATAATGGGGAAGAGGTTATACTGGACAATAAGAGCAAAGATTTCTTCTTTTTGAAACGGTACGATGTCAACGTGATCTGGAAAGTGCTGGTGACGCTGGTGTCCCAGAAACTGCCGCGTTATGTGGATGCCCGCCCGCAGGATATCCAGATTCTGACTCCGATGCGGAAAGGTGCACTCGGCGTGGAAAATCTGAATCAGATTCTGCAGAAATACCTGAACCCGCCCGCACCGGACAAAGCCGAGCGGGAAAATGGAGGTAATATCCTCCGCGAGGGCGACAAGGTCATGCAGATCCGCAACAATTACCAGATGGAGTGGGAAATCCGCGGCATCAACGGAATCGTGGCGGAGCGCGGTATGGGTGTATTCAACGGAGACCTCGGCATGATCCGGAGTATCAACCCGTATACCGAGGTGATCACCGTGGAGTTTGAGGAAGGAAAATTCGCAGACTATACGTTCAAACAGGCGGACGAGCTGGAGCTCGCCTACGCCACAACGATACATAAAGCGCAGGGAAGCGAGTACCCGGCGGTTGTGATTCCGCTGCTCGGCGGCCCGCGCATGCTGATGACGCGGAATCTTCTGTATACGGCCGTGACGAGAGCCAGAAAGTGCGTCACCATCGTCGGAAGTGATGTGACATTCCAGGCAATGATCGGAAATCATATCGAGGCGAACCGGTATACAACGCTCGCCAGAAGAATCCGGGAAATGCAGGAAGAAAACGCGTAAACACGTTTTTCCGGGGCATGGATGCGGCTGCATCCGGCAGAGTGGATAAGGGAAAGCGCAGGTTACATGAAAGAAAAAAATAAAACAGGAAACTGGCTTTTAAACGCAGTTTATCCGAGACGATGTCCCATCTGTGACGGACTGCTGTCACGTGAGGAGCTGTATCTATGCCGGAATTGTGTGGAAAAAATCCATCCGATTCTGGGCGCGCGGTGCAAAAAATGCGGGAAACCCGTGGGCAGTGAGGAAGAGTTCTGCCGGGACTGCAGCAGAACGAGGCACAGCTTCGACCGCGGTTTTGCGCCGTACGGTTACCACGGGGAACTTGAGGCTTCCCTGATGCGGTTCAAATATCATGAACGGCAGGAATACGCCGGATTTTATGCTCACGCGGCGTTTTTCTATGTGGGAAAGCAGATCCAGAGAAGAAATCCGGAGGTGCTCGTTCCGGTGCCGCTTCATCCGGCGAGACAGCGGCAGCGCGGCTACAATCAGGCGGAGGTATTTGCAGAAAAGCTGGCAGAAGAAATGGAACTTCCCATGAATGCCCGCCTGATCCGCCGTGTGAAAAAAACAAAACGCCAGAAAGAGCTTGGTCCCGCCGAGCGGCGGAAAAACCTGGAGGGAGCTTTTGCATTGGCAAAGCCGGGACAGATGAAATATTGCCGGATTCTTCTGGTAGATGACATTTACACAACGGGAAGCACGGTTGATGCCATTGCGTCACTGTTGAAAGTGAATGGAGCAGAACAGGTGGATTTTGTTTGTGCGGCAATTGTAAAATAGTGTGTGAATATTTTGAGAATAGCTTTCCAATATCGGAAACATATGGTAAAATAAACATAATTTAGAACGGGAAGAGGAGACCAAGAGGCATGTTGGACGAAAAAAGGATTCGTCAGATGACAAAACTGGCTTTTTTCGAAAAAAAAGAAGAAAAAAATGCCTTACGAATCGGCCGCTATTTTCGGAGTGATTACATCGGAAAAGAGCTTCTGAAAAATTTTTTTCTGGCTTCCATCGGATACATTCTGGTACTTGCGGTTGCAGTCTTATATCATATTGAATGGTTGGTGGACGAGATAGACACAATCGACCTGCAGTTTGCAGCAGGGTGTCTGATCGCGTCCTATCTGTGTTTTCTGGCAGTCTATTCCATTGTCGTGTATGTGATCAGCACGATCCGTTACCAGGGAGCACAGAAAAAGCTGAAATGGTATGGAAAAGAGCTGGATGACCTGCAGAACATGTATGAGGAACAGGAAAAAAGCGGGAAGAAATCCGGGCGCAGGAGGAAGGAAACATGACAGTATTGATCGAACTGAAAGAAAAATTAAAAGAGTTTTACGGCTCCTGCAGCGGAATCGTACTTCCGATTGTGAAATTTCTGCTCGCTCTTGCTGTATTTCGTGGTATTAATTCCAATCTCGGCTATCTGAAGATGCTGAACAGCATGTATGTGGTATTGATTCTGTCACTGATCTGCGCCATCCTGCCATTGAATGGAATGGTTTTCCTTGCAATGCTGGTGATCATCGGCCACTGCTTTGCACTTCACATGGTAATCGCGGGTCTTGCGGCGCTGGTTCTGCTGGTGCTCTGGTTTCTATATCTTCGCTTTGTGCCGAAGGATGCGCCGGCACTCCTTTTGACACCGCTCGCATTCTGGCTTCACTTGCCATCTGCCGTTCCGGTTGCCTATGGTCTTGCCGGCACGCCGCTCTCTGCATTTTCAGCAGCCTGCGGTGTCGTTGTCTACTATATGTGCGACATGATTCACGGAAAAATGGAGCCGCTGCTTCATGCGGCGGAAGCACCGGAGATCACGGCAGTCGTACAGGAATTTTTCAACGGCTTCTTCCGCAATGAGGAAATGCTGCTGGTTCTGATCGCCTGCGCACTGACCGTACTTCTTGTCAATGCAATCCGCCACAGCAGTGCGGACTATGCATGGCAGATTTCCATTGTGGCAGGTTCGGTTGCCTATGCGGTTATTATGATTGCCGGAAGCCTGGCACTGGATGTACAGATTGCACTCCCGATGGTTCTGATCGGGGCGGCGGCCGGCTGTCTGGTTGGATTTGTTCTGGAGTTTTTCCTGTTCGGTGCAGACTACACCCGGACAGAATACCTGGAATATGATGACGACGATTATTATTACTACGTAAAAGCCGTTCCAAAATTCAATGTGACAAAGGCACAGCGCCGTGTGACTTATATTCGGAATGAAAAGAAAAAAGAACCGGATCTGACAGACGAGGAACTCGATGCTCTGGCAAATCTTGGACATACAGAAGAATCCGGGAACAGCAGGGATCTTGATGAGATCGAGGAAAAAGAAGAAATAGAAGAAATAAACGAAACAGAAGAAATTCAGGAAGAAGAAATTCCGCCGCTGGACGAGGGCGATTATCAGGATGTGGATTATAAGAGCATGCTGGAGGACACCTTAAAGGATCTTTAAAAGAATTTTGAAAATCAGAAGAAAACCGGACGGGGGAAAAGAAAGGAAGTGACAGTGTGCGTGGCGTGTGGAACTGGATTGTCACAAGAACGGCAGACTACGGGCTGCCAAAACAAATTGAACTGATTGATATTGTGCAGATTCTGCTCATTGCATTTTTCGTCTATCACCTGATCCGCTGGCTGCAGAATACAAAGGCCTATACGCTGATGAAAGGTATTTTTCTGATTGGTGTCTTTGTCATCATTGCAAACGTGCTGAAAATGCAGACGATTCTGTGGCTGTTCGGAAACATCGGCGGGGCGGCGATCACAGCGGTTGTAATTATCTTTCAGCCGGAGCTTCGAAGAGTGGTCGAGCAGATTGGAGAAAAGAATCCGCTGTCTGCCATTTCTTTTGCGAGCGGGCAGGAGGAAAATGAACGGTTCAGTGACAAAACCATCAATGAACTGGTAAGGGCCAGTTTTGAAATGGGAGAAGTAAAGACTGGAGCGCTGATCGTCATCGAAAAGACCATCACCCTGGAGGAATATGAAAAGACCGGAATCCCGATTGACGGCGTTCTGACCAGCCAGCTGCTGATCAATATTTTCGAACACAATACGCCGCTGCACGACGGAGCCGTGATTGTACGGAACAACCGTGTCACGGCAGCAACATGTTACCTGCCGCTGTCCGACAACATGGATCTGAACAAGAATCTTGGAACACGCCACCGTGCAGGTGTCGGCATCAGTGAGGTGACGGATTCCTTTACGATTATTGTCTCCGAGGAAACCGGAAATGTGTCGTATGCTTCCGGCGGAGAACTCCACACGGCAGTAACACCGAGCGACCTTCGGGAGCAGCTTCACAAAATCCAGAAGCTCGCGAAAAAACCGGAAGAGAAGAAAGGATGGCATATCGGCGGAATGCGTCAGAAAGTGGAGGGAGAGAAGAAATGAAAAAGAAAATTCTGAAAAAGCTTCTGAACAATCTCCCTTTGAAAATTCTTTCTATCCTGATTGCCATTGTAATCTGGTACGTTGTGGTCAGTGTGAATGACCCGATTGTGAAAGAGCGCTTTGATGTCCCCGTGCAGGTGACCAATGAAGCCTACATCGCAGCCGGAAAGAAAACATACCAGATTGCGGAGGAATACCAGACGGTCACGGTTACTGTCACGGACAACAACTCGGTTGTCAGCCGGCTGAAAGCATCGGATATCACCGTCACGGCCGATCTGACCCAGATTGTGACGATGGATACAAACCCGGTTTATGTGCCAATCAAGGCAACGTGCTCCATGGTAAAACAGGAAAAACTGAGCACAGTGACAGCAACGATCCCTGTGGAAATCGAGGATGTGGACAGCGAAAAATTCCCGATCACAATTGACGCAGGAAATACGAAACCGGCAAAAGATTACGAAGTGGGAACGATGACTTCCGATCCGGAGAGCATCACCATTTCCGGCCCGACGTCCCTGATCAATAAGATCAGCAGTGTGGTGGCAAAAGTAGATGTAACCAATATGCGGAACTCCGGAACCGTCACGGCGGATCTGATGATTATTGATAAAAACCAGGATGAGATGCCGGAATCCCAGATGGAATTTTTGAATTTCGACAGCGGCTCCCCGCAGGTGGATGTGGATATTGAACTGTGGCGCCGTGTATCCGGTATTAAGCTGAGTGCACTGTACAGCGGAACTCCGGCAGACGGCTATCAGATTAAAAATATCTATACCACACCGGAGGAAATCACCGTTGCCGGATCCGAGGAGGCACTTGCAAAGCTGGCGGATGAAGGCAATACGATTGAAATTCCGGAAGACTATACCTCCGTTGCAGGACAGCGCTCCGATGTGGAGACGACGGTTGACTTAAGCGATGTTCTCGCCGATGTGACAGATCTGAAAGTATCCTCCAGTTCGTCTGCATCCGTTACCGTTCACGTAACGGTTATGCCGAATGAGAGCAGGGAATTTGAACTTGATGTCGATCAGATCGAGACGGGCAATCTTCAGTCCACTTATACCGTTCTGTATGATCAGACACAGCTTGCAATCCGCATTAAAGCATCGGACAAAAATCTGGCCAAATTAGATACTTCCCAGATCAACGCATCCATAGATCTGAATGGAATGGGTGTCGGGGATTACGAGGTACCGGTAAAAATCACACTGCCGGATGGCTATGAGCTCGTAGACAGTGTCAAGACAACGATTCATATCAAAGAAAAAGCAGTAGCAAATAAAACGACAGGAACAAATTAGGAGGGAAACCAATGGTAAGCGGAAAAGTGACCGTGAAAAATCCAACCGGCCTTCATCTTCGCCCGGCCGGAACCCTGTGCAAACAGGCAATGCAGTTTAAATCATCTATTACATTCCACTACGGAGATGGAAATACAGCAAATGCAAAGAGCGTCTTAAGCGTCCTTGGCGCATGCGTCAAATGCGGAGACGAAATTGAGCTGTTCTGCGAGGGAGAGGACGAGGAGGAAGCTCTGCAGTTCCTTGTCAATTCCATCCGGACGGGACTTGGGGAAGAACTGTAAGGAGAAAGAACAATGAAGAAATATGATTATGTTCTGGTTGGCGCCGGTCTGTATTCCGGAGTGATTGCTTATCTTGCCGGTCAGGCAGGGAAAAGCTGTCTTGTACTGGAACGAAGAGATCATACAGGCGGAAATATTTACTGCGAAGAAATCGAGGGAATTCATGTACACAAGTATGGAGCGCATATTTTCCATACTTCGAATAAAGAGGTGTGGCAGTTTGTCAATTCGCTGGCAGAATTCAACCGTTATACAAACTCGCCGATTGCCAACTACAAAGGCGAAATTTATAATATGCCGTTCAATATGAATACCTTCAGTAAAATGTGGGGAATCCGCACACCGGAAGAGGCGAAAACAATCATCGAAGAGCAGAGAAAAGCTGTTCCGGGAGAGCCGAAAAATCTGGAAGAGCAGGCGATCAAACTGGTTGGAAAAGATATTTATGAAAAGCTGGTTAAGGGTTATACAGAAAAGCAGTGGGGAAGAGACTGCAGTGAGCTGCCGAGCTTTATCATCAAACGGCTTCCGGTGCGCTTTACGTATGACAACAACTATTTCAATGACCTTTATCAGGGAATTCCGATTGGCGGCTATAACGTTCTGACAGAGCGGCTTTTTGAAAAAGCGGATGTACAGACAGGTGTTGATTTTCTGGAAGATAAAGAAAAGTACCTGGCGATGGGTGAGACGGTGATTTACACCGGAGCGATTGATGCGTTTTACGATTATGCACTTGGCAAGCTGGAATACCGTACGGTGCGCTTTGAAACAGAAGTGCTGGATACCGACAATTATCAGGGCGTGGCTGTAGTAAACTACACCGATCGGGAGACACCGTATACGCGTGTGATCGAACACAAGCATTTCGAATTCGGAACCCAGAAAAAGACCGTCATTTCCAGAGAGTATTCCACCGACTGGAAAGAGGGGATGGAGCCGTACTACCCGGTGAATGATGCCAGAAACCAGGAACTTTATCAGAAATATGCCGCACTTGCGGAAAAAGAAGAGAAGGTTATCTTTGGCGGAAGACTTGGAGAATACAAGTATTACGATATGGACAAAGTCATTGAGGCTGCACTGAACCAGTGGGAGAAAATGCAGCGGTAGGAAAAAGAACTGCAAACGGAAATCAATCAAAACGGACTGCACACTTGACAGCAGTCCGTTTTTTGACTATATTATAAACGATATCCGGCTGGAAAATACCGGAAAATAAGAAAATGAAAGAGGTCGTTATGAGAAAAGAATATGATGACGAGGATGAAATCCCGGAAAGACGCCATTCCTCAGGAAAGAAAAAGAAGAAATTCGGCTGGGTTAATGTGCTCACCATCCTTCTCGTAGTTGTACTGGTTGTGCTCGTCGGTGTCTATGCTGTAATCAATCACTATTACAGCAAGAGTAACTACGTAAGCGACGATAAAATCACGATCAATAAATCCACAGAGGTTGAGACCGAAAGTACCGGGTTGACTGATGAGGAGACGGATGCCCTGCAGTCTGAGATTTTAAATGAGACACAGGACATTGAACTTCCAAACAACAATAACGTGTACAACATTCTGCTGATCGGTGTTGACCGTCGTGACAAAACGTGGTATGGAAACTCCGATTCCATGATTTTGATGTCCATCAATAAAGATACAAAACAGATCCACATGACATCTTTTATGCGTGACCTGTATGCAAATATCCCGGATGTCGGTGTGAAAAAACTGAATGCAGCCTGCGCATATGGCGGCGGTCCACTGGTTGTACGAACCATCGAGGACAACTACAAACTGCCGATTGACAATTATGCAAGTGTTGACTTCGATTCCATGATTGACATTATCGATGATAGCGGCGGAATCGAGCTTTCGCCGAGCGATGATGAAATCCGTGTAGCGAACCACTATGTTGATGAAATGTGCAGACTCCGTAATGTGGATGCTTCCGCCCATCAGTATACAGCAGGCGGAGAGCAGCATGTGGATGGCTATCAGGCAGTTGCATATGCAAGAATCCGTTACGTTGGAAATTCTGATTATCAGAGAACGGAGCGTCAGCGAGAGGTTTTAAGCAAGATGATGCAGAAAATGAAATCGTTAAGCGTAACAGAACTGAGTGCACTGGCGGATACCATTCTTCCAAGTGTTACCCATAACATTGATCAGTCTACATTGATGACATTGATCGGAGAGCTGCCGACGATCCTCTCCTATGAGATTGTACAGAGCCGTGTACCATACGATGATCTGTACTCCAGCAAGGGTGAGATGCTTGTTCCGGATTTCTCGGCAACCATTTCCAGACTTCAGACAGAAATCTACGGATCTACTACCGTAAACGAATAAAAAAGAAACAAATGAAAAACCTCCTGTATCCGGCAAGAAAACCGGAGCCGGGAGGTTTTTTCTGCCCGAAAAACCGGAAAAAACCATAAGAAATTTGTAAGGTATTTTACCGGCGGATAACTTGAAATAGATGGAAAAATGTAGTAAGCTATAAATTAAATAAGAGTAAACAATGGGAGGATGAATAAGAATGAAAAGAAAGTTTCTGGCCGCAGCCGTACTTGGCGTCATGGTAAGTGTTACACCAGCCGGTGCATATGCAGCTTCTACAGAAACCAGTCCATTACCGGTAAATTCGGAAAGTGATACTGTAGCTCAGGCCGAAGACGAAGAAACGACTCCGACTCCGGCGCCAACTGAGACCCCAGAGGTTACACCGAGTGAGACTCCGGCTCCAACCGAAGCACCGACCGCAACACCAACCGTAACACCAACTGAGACCCCTTCCGAGACACCGACGCCGAGCGCAACTCCGGCTCCGGAAGTAAGTAATCTGAAGGAAGGCTGGAACAGCGTTGAAAGAGATGGAAAGAAACAGTTTCAGTACGGAGTTCTGGATGAGAATAATAAGGTGGTAGCTGCTACCGGACCAATAGAAATCGACGGTGTCGGTTATGTGTTTGATGAAAACGGCTACATGCTGACCGGTGAAGTAGAACTTACGGATAAAGATGGAAAAACCGGAACCTACTACTTGGATACAGAAGGGGAAGATCCTGCAAAAGACGGACTTGGTTCGATGCAGCAGGGTATCTGTGAAGGAAAAGTATTTGCACCGGAACTGAAAAGAAATGAACTTGTTACACTCGAATTTAATGATGGAAGCGTAGACGATTACTATGCGGATGAAAACGGCTATGCCATCTGGAGCAAGACCCAGAAGGTAGGAGATAAAACATATCTGTTTGGTGAGGAAGGAGCCCGCATCAAAGAGCCAGGTTTCCAGGTCGTTACCGATGGAAACGGTGAAGCACATACCTACTATCTGAATGAAGACGGCACGGTATCGCTTGGAAATCACAATGCGTATCAGCAGGGAGATCGTACAGTAAGCTGGTTGACGGTTGGTTCTAACTGGTATTTAGTGGATGCGGAAACAGGAGAACTTCTTTCAGGATGGCAGAAGGTAGATACAGCAATCTACTATATGAAACCAGCTTCCTTTGATGCAAACGGAAATTTGAAAGATGGAAGTTTCGAGATGGAAACCGGTAATCAGAAAAATAAATCCGGCTGGGCACAGATTGATGGAAAATGGTACAGCTTCCGCAGCTGGGGCGGCGTACGGACAGGCTGGTTCAATTACGATGGAAATAAATATTATCTCCATGAAGACGGTCATATGGAAGACAACGCGCTGAATGTGAACGGAACCATGTATCTCTTCAAGAGCTGGGGCGGCATGCGTGTCAACGATGTTGGAAGCTATAATGGAAATTATTATTACGTTGGTGCTGACGGAGCCGTTTCGACGACAACAGGATGGAAAAAAATTAAAACCAGCACGCAGACAATCTGGTACTGGGCAACTGCAGACGGCGGAAAACTGCTGACGAATTCCTGGCTGGATTACAATGGAAACAGCTATTATCTGA
>OMGY01000857.1_pt1 | contig 32136 bp, 24 predicted proteins | sample 1674461 | NCBI WGS metagenome assembly OMGY01 (sample SAMN05578579, study PRJEB25193) | human gut metagenome | biome: Human Microbiome; feature: human-associated habitat; material: feces | host: Homo sapiens | place: USA:Birmingham | reverse complement strand
TTCTTTCCCGCCGCAAAGAAGTTACCAAGAAAGGTCGCCCGCTCGTTATCGGGTACCCCTGCCTTTCGCTTCTCTCGCCGACGGGGCTACGGAACTCGCTCCGCTCAAACAGTTCTCGCCCTCTTTCCGTCTTCTCGCTCGCTTCCGGCAGACCGATAAAGGCGGGCATGCCTTTCAACTCCTTTTCCGAAACTGTCGGTCGCATGTATAAGTAACAAGGCACAGCCGATTGGAAATGTCTTCTGCGCTTAAATGTCATTTTGAAGCGTGAGCGAGGAATCTCTTACTTTTACTCGTTTTGGTAAAGATGCTTCATTATCGCTCAGTATGACAGACATGTATCATTCCGAACGCATGTGAGGAATCTCATATTTATCTTTTCTTTGGTTGAAACTCTTCATTTCATTCAGAATGACAACGTTTTCGAGGACTGTCTCCCCTTGTCATTCCGAGCGAGGCCGATAAGCCGACGAGGAATCTCCGGCTCTTTATTGATTGGGATTCTTCACTTCGCTTATGCTTCGTTCAGAATGACATTTCTGTCATCTCGAATGAAAGTGAGAGATCTCTTACCATACGGGATTCTTCAAGGCAAAGCCTTTCAGAATGACATACGGCAAGGATAAGCTGTACTTTATTTGAGATTCTTCGACGCTGTGCGTCTGACATGTATTTTGAGGAATTCTTTCTTACGGTCGCCGGAACGACAATAGGATCAATCGCTGAGGCGTTTAATGACATTATAGGCCGACACGACACCCAATTCTCCGGCTTTGCTCAAATCGGCTATTCCCTCATCGTTCTGTCCGAGATAGATATAGACGAGACCTCGATTATAATAGGCTTCGGCAAAATCGGGATTGCGTTCGATCGCCGCCGTATAATCGGCAACCGCTGCTTTGAAATCCTGCCTACTGCATCGTACATTGGCTCTATTATAATAGTTATAGGCGAAATCGGGGGCCAAAGCAATCGCCATGTCATAATCGTGCAAAACCATTTCATACTCGACACTCGAAGGCTCCCTCACCAAGCCGAGATCGGAAAGTTTGCTCGGTTGTGCCTTCACGCCGGGCGTCGATGATATGGAATATGACGCACGACTCTCGGGGTTCGTCGTTGTAGAAAGAAGATAATCGATCTGCTTATAACGGACATACGCCCGAAGGAAATAGGCGAACATGAAATCGGGACTCAACGCCACAACTTGGTCGAGGTCGGCAAGCGCATTATCGAAATCCTGTAACAACATGAAGTCGATCGCCCGACCAAAGTAAGGAACAGGATTGGACGGATTGATACCGATAAGTCGCGAATAATCGGATACAGAATTGAAATGCGACAAAGCCTGCAACGAATCGAGCGGTTGGGCCGTATTGGAAAGCAAAAGACGCTTGCCGAACAACCGGGCACGATTGAGTTCGGCCAACTCGGGCACATAAGAAACATTCCGTCGCACGGCATCGCCCTTCTCATAGTAAGTAAGCGTAAACAGCGGGAATATCTCGACCTTCTGCGCACGGTCTTGTATACGCCCACGTATTTCACTGGTGTATTCTTGTTCTACATCGGCTGTATTGTCGGCGACCAAAAGGCGATCGAATTTATTGATATTTCGATCTGACTCCTTCCGCACTTTATCTGTATCGCTTTCTGTTCCGTCATCGTTCCGAACAACATCGGAACGGCGTTTTTTCGATTCTTCATAAAGCGTCATGGCCCGTTCATAATCTTTTTTGCCGCCGGCCATATCGCCTGACAAACGTTTCGCCTCGGAGCGGGCGTAAAATCCTTGATAAAAATCGGGATAAGCTTCGAGCACGGCATCGAAATCTCCTACCGCAGACCGGTATTCGCCCAAATCGCTCAACAAAATAGCTCGATTATAACGGGCAATAAGGTTATCGGGCTCCCGTTGCAAATAATAATTGAAATCGGCAAGGGCATCGTTTTTCGCTCCGACTGTCAGTGAGAGCAGTCCCCGATTATAACGGGCAATAAGATTGGAGGGTTCGAGACGGAGTACTTTATCGTAATCGTCCATCGCCCCGCGCAGGTCTTCACGATAATAATGTATCAGCGCCCGATTGATATAATACGAAGGGGTATTCGGTTCCAAACGCAAGGCCTTGTCGATATCGGTCAAAGCCGCATCGTAATCATGCTTATAAATAGCCGTCAGTACGCCGCGCTGAGCATAGGCCTGCGCCCGGTACTTATCGACCTCTATGGCTTTGTCGAGATCGGCAAGAGCCGCCAACGTATCTCCTCGCATAATGCGATACTGTCCCCGGCTCACATAGGCATTGTAATAAGAGGGGTGCATGGCGATAAGCCGGGAAAAAGAACTGTCGGCTTGGGTATATTGTTCAGACTGAACTTCGGCGATAGCCTTATTGAGCAACATCTGCCTATTTTCAGGCGCATAACGCAAGCCTGCCGCATAATCATCTATTGCTCCCTGATAATTCCCGGTATTCTGCCGGGCGATTCCCCGCACCTGATAGGCATCTACAATAAACGGATTCCGCTCGATCGCCTCGGTCGCATCTTCCTCTGCCCCTCTAAAATCTTCGAGGCTCAACTTGGCAACCGAACGATAAAAATAGGGATCGGCCAAATAGGGTTTTACTTGTATGACCCGATTGAAATACTGTATAGCCAACACATAATCCTCGAAATAAAGCGCATTGCGACCGATATAGGTAATGCGTTCGGTATTGAGTTGAGCCGCCGCCTGCCATATGCAACAAGGCAACAGCAACAGATAGAGAAACAGACGTCGGCACATGGTTTTACACATCATTTGTATCGGCTTGCCGCAATTTACCGCAAGGTTGTACAAATGTACATATTTTCCGACAAAACAATTAGCGTATAACAGTTTTTATGGCTTTTCTCCCAAGCGATAACGAACTGACAAAAAAGGCAGGCTTTTACACAGAGAAAGAAGTCTGAATCGTAAAAAATTTTTTAAGCTTGTACCGTAACCGGCTTACGGGTAAAGATTGTATATTTGTGTGCAGAAAAAAGCCTGTTATTATGAATGAGAATTTTATCATAACCATCGGCCGGCAGTTCGGAAGCGGAGGCCGGGAAATCGGGAGACAACTTTCCCGACTCATGAATATCGACTATTACGATAAGGAGTTGATGCAGGAAGCTGCCAAAGAGAGCGGCATCGATCCGCATTATTTCGAAAAAGCCGATGAAACGACACCGACGGGTCTCTATCACGCCATGTTAGGTTTTTCTTCATTCAATTATGAGGGGTCGCTTTGCAATGAAAATATCTTCAAGTTGCAAGCCGACGTGATACAGAATATCGCCCGTAAGCACTCTTGTGTCATCGTAGGCCGTTGCGCCGATTACATCTTACGGGAAAACCCGCGTTGCATTTCGGTATTCATACATGCCGCCATGAATGACCGTATCGCCCGAATTCAGAAAAACGAATTCCTGTCGGAAAAAGAGGCAATGGAAAAAGCAATGAAAATCGACAAAAGAAGAGCCGGGTATTACAACTTTTATTCCGACAAGGAATGGGGTGTATCTTCATCGTACGACCTGTCGGTAAACTCCTCTATTTTAGGGCCGGAAGAAACAGCTCGCCTGATACGGGATTTCGTAGAAAAAAGACTTGTCCAACTCGACAAATACGGTGCGCTCCTTCCCCCTCAATAATACAACGTCACCAAAATGCGGCGGTCTCCTCCATAATCACGGAACTCGCACAGATAAATACCCTGCCACGTACCGAGAGCCAGCCGACCGTCCCGAACGGGTATAGTGAGCGAGGGGCCGAACAACGAGCTCTTGACATGGGCAGGCATATCGTCGTCTCCTTCCAGCGTATGGGTATAATAAGATGCTCCCTCGGGAACAATGCGATTTACGGCCGATTCGAAATCGGTGCGTACCGAAGGATCGGCATTTTCATTGATGGTAAGAGCCGCTGAGGTATGCTGGATAAAAAGATTGAGCAAGCCGGCATCGGGCAATTCGCCCAACGTCTTTAATATCATGCTGGTTATCAAATGGTATCCCCGACAACGAGCCGGTATGACGATAAGTTGCTGACGTATCATAAATGCAAAGATTTTCCACAAGCAAAGATACAAATAAATTTTTAGCATCAAAATCACCGTTATTCAAATAAAAAAGCTACCTTTGTAGCACAAAAAGAGACATTTTCAACTCATTAATGATAAAATACATAACAAAATGAAAAAAATGAGAGCAGCCATCGTTGGTTATGGCAACATTGGAAAGTATGTACTCGACGCATTATCGGCCGCACCCGATTTCGAAATTGCAGGTATCGTTCGCCGAGATGCGACTAATGTCCCCGATGAATTGAAAAATTATTCTGTCGTTTCCGACATCGACGAATTGAAAAATATCGACGTAGCCGTATTATGCACGCCGACGCGTAAAGTCGAAGAATTCGCCGAGAAAATACTTGCACGAGGTATTCATACGGTCGATAGTTTCGACATACACACACAGATAGCCGGCCTCCGCAATCGACTCGACGCCATCTGTAAAAAACACGATACCGTAGCAATCACAGCCGCCGGCTGGGATCCGGGTAGCGATTCGATTGTGCGAGCCCTCATGCAAGCTGCTGTCCCCAAAGGCATTACCTATACCAATTTCGGTCCGGGTATGAGTATGGGTCATACGGTTGCCGTAAAAGCCGTAGAAGGTGTAAATGCCGCCCTCTCCATGACCATTCCCTTAGGGACAGGTATTCACCGCCGTATGGTATATATCGAGTTGAAAGACGGATATAAATTCGACGACGTAGCCAAAGCCATCAAAAGCGATCCTTATTTCGTAAACGATGAAACACACGTCATGCAGGTGGAATGCGTCAACGATCTCCTTGATATGGGACACGGCGTACACATGATACGCAAAGGCGTATCGGGAAAAACGCAAAACCAGATTTTGGAGTTCAACATGAAAATCAACAACCCCGCTCTTACGGCACAAATCCTCGTAGGTGTGGCCCGGGCATCGTTCCGCCAACAACCGGGTTGCTATACGATGATCGAAATTCCCGTCATCGACATGCTCTACGGCGAGCGCGAAGATCTAATCAAACATCTTGTTTAATTCCATCTCATGTTGATCGACGCCATTACTTGGACGGCCGACCCGGCGATATTCTCTATCTTCGGGCGTGAAGTTCGCTGGTACGGACTCTTTTTCGCCGTTGGATTTCTCGTGGGCTATGCCATAGAAGAGCGCATTTACAAGCACGACAATGCCCCTGCCGGGTGGTGCGACAAGGCTTTCATATATACAATCGTAGCGACAATCATCGGGTCTCGACTGGGTCATTGCCTATTCTACGGTTGGGAATATTATTCGGCTCACCCGCTGGACATTCTTAAAATATGGGAAGGAGGACTTGCCAGCCATGGAGGAACGATAGGTATCCTCATCGCTCTTTACATTTTCTCCCGAAGGGTTACCCACCGCGATATGTTATGGGCCGTCGACCGGCTGGCTATTCCTACGGCTCTTGTCGGCGCCCTTATCCGCATGGGCAATCTCATGAACCACGAAATCTACGGACATGCAACCTCTTTGCCCTGGGGCTTCCGATTTATCGAAAATGTGAGTGTGTGGCATACTTACGGCGCACAACCCATCTTCACCGAACCGTCGCACCCGACGCAAATCTATGAAGCATTGTGTTACTTCGCTGTTTTCGGGTTGCTCATGTATATGTATTGGAAACGTCGTGCGGGCGATCGCCCCGGACTGATACTCGGGATCTTCTTCGTCGGCGTATTTCTCAGCCGCTTCTTCATCGAGTTCGTCAAGAATGACCAAGAAGCCTTCGAAGCTGATATGCTCCTCAATATGGGTCAATGGCTCAGCATACCTTTCGTCATCGCCGGTGTATGGCTTATCGTCAGAGCTTTGCGACGGCCTATTGTACCGGGGCGTATCGAAATACCGGTATCCCGACAAAAAAAATAATAATCATTCGCTGAGCATCAGCGACATGTAAGGAGCCGTATCGATTTTTTCGAGAAACAACCATCGGGTCAATGCCCGAATATCGAAATCATAATCACATACGGTATCTGCTCCCGATAACAAGAGGGGTTGCTTTTCTGAGCACCCCTCTTTTATCGTATATATCCCCGAGTTGGAAGGCAAGATATCATCTCTCAGACGTATCGTATGCGTCCTGTTCGGATAAGCATCGGCATACCGGCCGAGCAGTGTTTCCGCATCGACGATACGCATCATGCCCGATGCAACCCTTTCGGACGACTTCAAAGCAAATCCCGATAAAAGGGAAGGAAGGGTCTCTCCGACTTCGCTGCCGTCGGGCAACGAAAGTGTCAACCGTCTCGGCGAATACCGGCGACAAAGAGCCGAAATGATTCCGACCATCGCCATTTCTCCGTCGGCACAAACATCGAGAATAATCAACGAGTCTCTCCGGGGAACCACAACGGCTGCTGCCGTAGCCGTTCCACCGACCGAAGAGGCCCAAACATCACCTCCTGCCAACCGTACATCGGTACGAATCACCTCGAAATCATCGGCATCATGCAACACGCTGCAAGAATACGCCATCGTGAGCCGATGCCATTCCGCACTCAACCACTCGCTATCGAACGTATTGTCGAGCGCAACATCCGACGCTGACACCTCCCCACTTATCTCATAAAGATATTTCCTGCAATAAAATGCCGTTTCAAATCCGAAACGCCCGTAATAATCATACAGAGACGCCTCTGCCGGAATCAGAGAAACCAGCGAGAATCCCCTGCGACGCAACAAGGTAAAAGCATGAGTCATCAACGCACCCATGAATCCGCGACCGCGCTCTTCGGGATAGGTCGACAATCCGGCCCAATAAGACAACGCCTCTTCTCCACCCCACAACGACAGCGTATATGGCAGATGCTGCAATGCCGCACAAAGTTTCTCTCCGCGAACAACGACACAACACCTGTCGGGAGAAAACTTGCGGGAAAAGAAAAGTTCGAGAAAACGTGGATCGTCATGGAAACAGGTCTGCCACAAATCCATAACAGCCGACTTATCTGCGGCTGTTGCCCGGCGCAATATCAATGGATCGGAAACAGCCGTACTCCCGGATAAAATCTGTTCCTTGTCTCTTGTTCCACTATGCGAATAAAACGCCGCCATCTTTTCCTGCAAACGGAACGGTTGATACGAAAGTTTCGCCTGCCGTAAACCGGGTATGCCGAGATCTTCTTCCCGATTGACATATACATACGACCCGGGTATAGAACGGACAAACTCACGGTTGATCATCGCATACGCACCATCGACAGAGGCATCGGCCTTCTCGACATGGACACCAAAGGTATCGTGCGTAATAGGCGACCCATAGGTAAATGCCACCATCTTATCGCCGACCCACAATGTACCGCCTTGCAAACCCAACTCATCGAAATGCGTCAACGCCCGGGTTATAGCCCGGCGTTCGTTCGACAGGCCTTCGGCATACTCGGGCTGACTACCCTCTAACCATAATTTTCCAAAGCGCAAACATTCGGGAACCAGTTCCGGTGTAAGAGGCAAATAACGATAGTCGGGGTATTTTTTGACAAACTGGTTGATATGATTTCTTTTCGATTGGTATCGTTTTCCCGAGAGTGTCGCCAAATCTTCCCTCAAATAGATGTAATCGGCATAATCACGCTCGACAACAAAACGAAACCGTTCGGGAAAAGCATTGTTCAAGGCCGTACGACCTTCTTCCGAGACACCGAGCAAACATAAGGTATGTCCCAAATTCCGGGCATCGGCCTGCAACATTTCTATACTATCCTGCAATGGTAATGCTCCTTGCGGAATCATATAAGCGGGACGATGATTATCGATATAAAACCGCACAAACAACGTATCCTCGACAACAGCATACTCGCTGCCATAAAGGAAACACCAACTGTACATATTGGCAAAGGCAAAATCGCAATTACGATAAAGCCCGAACAACGTGTAACGAACGATTTCAGATCGCGATTCAAGAGTGATAGGACGAAATGATATTTCCATACGAGAAAAGAACAAATGCGAAGATACAAGGTTTTGACTTATCCGACTCCATTTCTTACATTTTTTATATTTTCAGAAAATACCCCGCCCCATAAATTCATCAGACAATATGCAGACACTTTCCATGTAGCTCGAAAATATCCCTCTCCCCCCAATATTATTCAAACAAAAGAGGTCGTACCTTTGCAGATACGACCTCTTTTCAATTATAATATAACAGGGGTATTAATCGATTTCTTCATCAGCTTCGTATCCACCCATTTCGCGAAGGGCGTTTTTCAACATGACATACTGTTGGAAGAGATGGTTTACAGGCACTTCGTCTTGTGTATAGTCATGCATCGGGCTTTTGAGGAAGAAACTCAAAAAGCGTTGTATACCGTAACGTCCGGCACGAGCTGCAAGATCGCTCAGCAAGACCAAATCGAGGCAAAGGGGTGCAGCAAGAATAGAATCGCGACAGAGGAAATCGATTTTTATCTGCATGGGATAACCCATCCAACCGAAAATATCGATGTTATCCCAACCTTCTTTGTTATCATTACGCGGGGGATAATAATTGATACGAACTTTGTGATAATAGTCGGTATAGAGATCGGGTTGTTTTTCGGGAACAAGGATCGATTCGAGCGTCGAGAGTTTGCTCACCTCTTTGGTATGGAAATTGGCAGGCTCATCGAGAACCAATCCGTCGCGATTACCGAGAATATTGGTAGAGAACCAACCCGACAAACCGAGGCAACGAGTACCGATAATAGGTGCAAATCCCGATTTCACAAGGGTCTGACCGGTCTTGAAGTCTTTACCGGCGATAGGCATTTTGGTCTTCTCTGCCATTTCCCACATAGCGGGAATATCGACCGTCGTATTGGGAGCGCCCATAATGAAAGGAGCGCCTTCGGCCAAAGCGGCATAAGCGTAACACATCGAAGGTGCGATATGCTCCCGATCGTCTTCTTTCATAGCCTTTTCGAGATCGGCGAGGGTATTGTGTACCGTCTTATTGTAGGGTACGTAAATCTCGGTCGATGCGGCCCACAGCACAACGATACGAGAACAATTATTTTCGGTCTTGAATTTACGAATGTCTTCACGCAATTGCTCGACCATTTCCCAACGAGTAGCGCAATTTTTCACATTATCACCGTCGAGACGTTTGGCATACTCGCGATCGAAAGCAGCCTTCATCGGGACGATTTTCTGCAACTCGTCTTTTACAGGATTGATGTCTTTCTCTTTCAAAACCTCGGCATTGATGGCCGACTCATAAGCATTGGCAGGATATACGTCCCAACCGCCGAATACGATATCGTTCAACTGAGCCATAGGTACGATTTCATTATAATGCAGGTACTTTTTGTCGGCACCGCGTCCCACCCGTATCTTGTCATACTGAGTCATCGATCCGACCGGTTTAGCCAGCCCTTTGCGAACCATTAACACACCAGTCATAAACGTCGTTGTAACGGCTCCCAAGCCAACACACAAGACGCCCAATTTACCGTCTGCCGGTTTTACATTCATTTTTTCCATTTTCTTATCAAAATACTTTTTCCTTTTTTCTAAATTCCTGCAAAATAATTGCGACGACAAAGATAACTCTTTTTTTATTAAAAAACAGTTTTATCTATTTCTTTTCTCCCGTATATTCCGACAACAAATTGCATTACGATAAAACGAGCATCAACGACGACAAAACGACCAATTATGTATCAAAAAACGGATAATCCGTATAAATTGTTCATGGCAAAAATCAAATCGTACGACCACCCTGTTTTTTCAATTTTTCCAATCTTATCCCTATGCTCAATGCCATACAATCGGCTTTGAGTAAATGTGCTTTTACCTGATAACCGATGTACACACATTCCAGCCCCGGAATAGTGTAACGCAAACCCAACGTCTCATAATAAGGCTTCTCTTTCTCGATCGGAATATACTTGTACTGCCCCTTATCGAAATCCGGCGATTCGACCCCCATTTTCCGGAACAGATAACACCCGAAACTGAAATAGAGAGAAAAACGTTTATAAAACACTTCATGCCGCAAAGAAAGCCCGACCGAATGCGGACTATACACCAATCCCTTCATACCCTTTTCCTTATCCACCTCTTTCAAACGATCGGCATAAGGCATGTACATGTAGTCGAGACCTATTCCCGAAGCGTATTTCAACCGATATCGGAACATAGGTGCAACCGTAGCCGTAAGAGCCGAATAAATGGGAAAAACCGATGTCCGGTAACGCGGATCTTGTGGAGAAATCATGTAATAATACAAAAACCACTCGTCTATCAGAGACTTGGCCGCCCACCCGACAGAAAGATCGCAATAGAAATATTTGTCGAAAGCTTTTCCCTGCCTGTTCCGAACAGGGAATGTCAACTTTTCAGGAACAGGGTAATAACGCAAACCGGCCGACAAACCGACCGTATTGGCTCCCTTATTGGGGCGATCCAATGCTCCGTTCGAAAAATGTTTCAAATCGACGCTCGCATAGAGTTCCCAATGCCGTGCTACTCTATATTTTCCCTGCAAACCCAAACCGAAATAAACGGACACCGGAGAACCGATCAACTCGTTATCAACATTATCGACACGATTATACGGGCGCGTCGACAATCCGATACCGTTTTCCAACGAATATGATAACGAAAACCGACCCGACCTCACAACGTCTCGTCTGAAAGCTCCATAAGCAGCTACCATATAACCAAGTCCCGAGATATAAGGCGCATGCCTATTTTCCTCGTGCAAACGTATATGACTATAATCGGCCAACAGAAAGCCGCCTTCGAGCATAGGGTATCCGAAAGCGTTATCGTACAAGCTGCTGTCTTCCGGCAAAGCCCGATATGCGGCATTCAGCGTATAAAAAAGCGTACGATGGGAATGTATGAGTTCCCGGGCATAATCATCAAGCCCCAAAAGATAAGCCCACCCGGCCGTAGCACCCAATGACACCCGACGCATTTTTTCCGACTTATCCCGAGCCGAAAGTCCTTCGCAGATAAGAAATATCCCGATAATAAAAACAATGACTTTACGCATAATCTCACCTATCAGAGCTATCCGATCTTCCCGAGACCGAGCTCGGTGCATTTCATTTTTTACATGCTTGTTTACAAATATATTGCATATTTAATATATATCTAAATATATGCAGCAAAAAGTTTTATAAAAAGCAGCATTCTTTACCCGAAATTTCTGTAATAACACGATGATACGGCGATTGGTTTTCATCGAAAAGGAGTATCTTTGCGGCCGTTTTTATACACCAAATACACATGGCATGACCGACATCTGCTGCATAGGACACATCACGCTCGACAAAATAATTACCCCGCAACACACCTCTTACATGCCGGGTGGAACGGCTTATTATTTTTCTCGAGGTATAGCCAGCCTGCACGCCCAGACGGGCTATAAACTGATAACCGCACTGAGCAGCAAAGAGTATCCGGTCGTCGACGAATTGCGAAAGGCCGGCATCGACGTAGATGTACTGCCGAGCCGGCATACCGTTTATTTCGAAAACCGGTATGAAGAGAACAGCGATAAGCGCACACAGCGGGTTCTGGCAAAAGCCGATCCCTTCACCATCGATGCCTTGCGCAAAGAAAATGCCCGTTTTTTTCACTTAGGCAGCCTGCTGGCCGACGACTTCCCGACAGAAGTCATCGAGTACCTGTCGGGAAAAGCTATTCTCTCGGTCGACGCACAAGGGTATCTGCGGGAAGTAAAAGGCGACAAAGTCTCCCCTGCCGACTGGCCGGAAAAACAGGAAGTCCTGAAATACATCGACATTCTGAAAGTAAACGAGCATGAGGCCGAAGTGCTTACCGGTTACGCTGACCCCAAACATGCGGCAGAACAACTATCGGCATGGGGTGTAAAAGAAGTCCTGCTCACACTGGGCAGCCTCGGGTCTATCATACTCGCCGACGGCCTCTGTTACAAGATACCGGCCTATCCGCCCCGTCAAACAATCGACGCCACCGGATGCGGCGATACGTATGTCATGGGATATCTCTATATGCGGAATAAAGGTGTGTCATACCCCGACGCCGGCTGCTTCGCCGCAGCGTTATCGACACTCAAACTGGAAAAATCGGGTCCCCTGACAGCAACAGCCGAAGAGGCTTACCGCGTTATCGATGCCAACAGATCGAAAGTCGAAATTCTGTAAAAAAGACAAATACCACTCATATATCCCACCCCGTAAAATATAATAGATAATATATCGCAGGGAAAGAATATTTGCCTAATTTTGTATGCCGATAACAAAACAGATATTTAATATCTATTCGGACAACAATAAAGCATAAAAGCGTAGTCGATTTACAATCGGAATTCAGACTTTTGCAAAATCACCGAATTCGAAAATAAACGATATGGAATATGCCGTCATAGCTGCCGGAGAAGGATCGCGGCTCGCCCGAGAAGGGGTAGCATACGCCAAACCGCTCGTGCCGATCGGCGGAGAACCGCTGATCGACCGGTTGTGCCGTATTTTCTCTGACAACCAAGCCTCTCTCATACACATCATCATCAACGAAGAACGAGAAGAGGTACGCCGACACGTCGAGAATTTACAACATCGTTACCCGATACGCCTCATCATCAAAAATACCCCCAGTTCGATGCACAGTTTCTATGAACTGGCTTCGGGTATAACAGGGGAAAAATTTTGTCTGACGACCGTCGATCCCATTTTCGACGAACAGGAATTTGCCCGTTATATCGACATTTTCAGGAAAGACGATACTCTCGACGGATATATGGCCGTAACCGACTTCATCGATGACGAGAAACCTCTCTATGTAGAGACCGACACCGATATGAATATCCATGCCTTCGGCGACTCGGCAACAACCGGAAGTCGGTATGTCTCGGGAGGGATCTACGCATTTACACGCACCGTACTGCCCGTATTGAAAGTTGGAATAGAAACCGGCATGTCCCGTATGAGGAATTTCCAACGTGCCCTTATCGGAAACGGCCTGCGACTGAAAGCCCACGCATTTTCCTGCATCATAGACATAGACCATGCCGCAGATATAGTAAAAGCCGAATCTTTTATACACACACACGAACGACCGCTATAATGAAACCTATCTGCGCAGGAATAAGCAGGGCCAGCCGATTTTCTCCCAATCGGGAATGCAACGACAGCGCCGTATTTTCCTTAACCGCCAAATACATAGAAGAAAACGGTTTTTCGGTACGAACCTATACCGAAGAAGAATTCATTTGCTCCGGCGGGGACGAACGGTTGATATTCCACATGGCCCGGGGACATGAAACACTCGAACACTTGGCCGAAAAAGAATCCCGCAATTCCATCGTTGTCAATTCCGTACAAAGTATCAGAAATTGTCGCCGCGATATTCTCACATACACATTACTGCAAAACGGAATTCCTTATCCCGAAAGTTTCACGGCCGATACTTCGATGCCGATAGACGAACATCTGAAACAATCGGGCATAGAATCGTGTTGGCTGAAACGGAGCGACACTCACGCCATGTGCCCCGAAGACATCTGCTTCGCCCGAACCGGCAATGACGCACAACGTCTGTTACAAACTTTTTCAGAACGAGGTATTGCCCGCGTAGTCGTAAACCGACACCTACCGGGAGACCTTATAAAATTTTACGGCATAGATGCAAGTCCTTTCTTTTATTGGTGCTACCCCAGCCGTAAGGGGTTCGACAAGTTCGGATACGAACGCATAAACGGGGCTCCCACTTTTATTCCGTTCAAGGAAGATATATTGCGCGACATCTGCACACGGGCAGCCCGGCTTTTGGGATTGCATATATACGGCGGCGACGCCATCGTATCGCCCGACGGCTCGATACGCCTCATCGACCTGAACGACTGGCCGAGTTTCTCGCCGTGCCTCCATGAAGCGGTCGCACATATCGGCTCATCTATCATCAAAAAATTCAATCGTTGACATGACCGAACAACAAACTGCACAAGCCCAATCGTCGTCCAAACGACCTACACTGGCATCGACATTGAAATCTCGCGATACCGAAGAAACATTCGACCTCATTTTCTATCGTCCCATCGGTTATGTATGGGCGCTTATCTGCCGCCGATTGGGAATCGTCCCCAACGCGGTAACGATTGTCGCCATTATTTTAGGAACAGCAGGAGGGGTACTCTTCGCCTTCGGTTCTCTGCCACTCACTTTATGGGCTATCGGACTCATCGTCATAGCCAATTCGCTCGACAGCGCCGACGGACAGTTGGCCCGCATGACGGGACAATATTCCCGTCTGGGACGTTTTCTCGACGGTATGTGCGGCGACATCTGGTTTGTAACGATATATGTGGCTGTCGCCTACCGGCTGTCGGGACAAGAGGGTTGGAGCATCTACGCTTGGTTACTGGGAGTTTTTACCGGTATATTCCATGTGAAACAAGCGGCTATGGCCGATTATTACCGGAACTTCCATCTCTTTATCCTCAAAGGGAAACAGCAAAGCGAATGGGACGACTCGGCTCAACTCGCCTCCGAATATCCGAAAATACCCTGGTTCCCCAATATTTTTGCCAAACTGTCAGCCCTCACTTACCTCGGTTATACCCGTGAACAGGAGCGTTCCACCCCTTCGCTGCAAAAACTCAGGCATCTGCTCGACAACCGATACGGAGACGAATGGCCCACACCGTTGCGCGAAGCTTTCCGCCGCGAAAGCAAACCGCTGATGAAATACACCAATATTCTGACTTTCAATACCCGCATTTTCGTGCTTTTCGCCGCCATGTTGCTCGATAAGCCGCTGTATTACTTTCTGTTCGAACTCACGGTCATGAACATTATCCTTATGTATATGATCGCACGGCATGAGCGTATATGCCGACGATTTATCGCAACCATCGAAAAGGAGGATAAAGCATGAACGGTATCAAAGGAATACTCTTCGATTTCGGCGGCACTCTCGATACCAACGGGACACATTGGGGCATCATGTTGCAAGAGGCTTACCGCGAAGCGGGATTTTTGTTGGAAGACAAAATATTCCGGGAAATATATGTGCAAGGCGAACGCCTGTTGGCAGCACAACCTGTTATCGCCACCGATGATACGTTCAGGGAAGTTTTGCAAAAAAAACTCGCCATCGAACTCGACTACGGTGTAACGCACGGGTTTCTATCCGACAACGTAGATACGCGGAATCGTATGGCCCTTGTCGCCGAAAAATGCTATGCGACAGCCCGCGATCATATAAACGGAATACGCCCTTTGTTGAAAAAACTGCACAACGATTACCGGCTGGCATTGGTGTCGAATTTTTACGGTAATCTATCTGCCGTACTGGACGACTTCGACCTAAAAAACTGTTTCGATACCGTTATCGAATCGGCATGCGTCGGCGTTCGCAAACCCAACCCGGCGATTTTCAGTCTCGCCCTCGATGCTCTGCATCTTTCTCCGGGCGAAACCATCGTCGTGGGAGACAGCTACAAAAACGACATCGCTCCCGCTCTTTCGCTAGGTATCACACCGGTATGGCTCAAAGGCCGGGGCTGGAACGACAAAGACGACCGCCATTCCGCACCGTACATCATCTCCGACCTTCACGACCTGACAACACTTCTATATCACCACGCCGAAGGAATAAGCTGACGTCCATGAATGACCAATCCTCAACAATTAAGAAAGGGAGGCAGACTCAGTATCGTCTGCCTCCCTTTCTTTCAAAATTACAACATTACAATATTATTTTTTCTACTTTATCACCGACCTTTACCAAATAAACACCCTGAGGCATATCTATCTCTGTATTAACAGGAGCGACTTTCAATCGGACACCATTGATACCATATACTTCAACCACACCGTTTTCTGTGGCTTGCGTATAAATACACCCTTTGGCCATATAAATTTTAACGGTTTCATCTTGAGACGATTCCTTGACACTTCCGCTTATTTTGGCAGCGGTCGCTTTCGAAATATTAATTCCTTCGTTATTGGCAACATCAGTAAGAGTAAAGCTTGCGTCATTAATAACAATTTCGTCTGCCGATTCCACAATCATAGATATTTCTCTCGTTATATCCCAATTTCCGACTGTCTGCGGAGCTATAACGATACTTCTTTCACCTTTGTTGTAAACGGCTTTGAACGTAATATCACTCAACCCCCACATACCTGCAATGGTAATCGCATTCTCTCCCGAAGCAGCATCGAGAGATATTGTAAAATCAAAACCGGTAGTTTTAGCTATTGTCGAAGGATTTTCAGTCGGTAATCCCCACATATCGAGATCGAGATAACTCGATTCCGTAGCTGTAAGCGTATAAGTGCCCACAACATCGGCCAAATCGACTTCTTCCACAACTTTTTTCGTCAAAGTTCCGCCACTATAAAGTACCGAACTGGACATAAAAGAACTGATTCCTATCGGGCTGGGTATCGAAATAGTACCATCGGAATTGACCGTAAATTCGAGTGTACCGCTCTCGGCCATATCGGCTCCGCACAAAACATCGAACATCCCGCTTACGTCCTGTCCCAAATTAACGGTAATTTTCTGACTTTCAGAATCAAAAGTCCCCACAAAAACATTACCAGAACTCACGAATCCCGAAAAAGACAACTCGTTCTCCGTCGCTGTCGTTGTAATTGTCATATCGAACGAAGTCGGCAAATTGTCAGGATTACTTTCTACCCCTGAAGCAGTAAAAGCATATGTCCCGATCAAATCGGTAACCGACGAAGCAGCCTTAACCGAAGTTGCTACAACTGACAATGCGACGATTGCCATAAAAGAGATAAAAATCTTAAAAGAGTCTTGTTTTTTCATACGCAGAAATATTTAAAATAAAGCTATTCTCATGCACCACAGATTAAAAAAATTTTCACACATAATGTTTATACGGGCACAAATATAATAAATTTGAGAACAACTCGGCTATTACAAGAAAAACAAATAAATTATTTATTATATTTGCGCCCGATAGATGTAAGAAAAACACTTTTTTCTTTACCGTTTTCCGAAGCAAAACCAGATATAAGGAAAATGAATATAATGTATCGTCGCAATCGACCTACTAAAAAAACAAACCTGATTATAGAATAAAATCCTTCAAGATTGATGCAGGAAAAATGTTCGAGAACCCCCATTCTTAAAATCCTCAGTACAGCCGTCTTATTTATAGCTGTTCTGACAGTAAACGCTCAAGAAAAAAAACTCTCCGTCGACGTAAAGGGAGTGTCGTTCGATGCTGTCGCATGGTACTTGCAAAAAAACTCCGACTGCATTATCTATTATGAAAACGACGACATCGGTAAAATAACCAACCTGAATATCTCGGTAAAAGACAAAAGTGTTTCACAAATACTGGATTTATGTCTTTCCGGGACAAATCTTTATTATGAAAAAAACGGAAATATCTATACCATTAAGAAAAAGATTCCCGACCGCAACATTTACGTATCTGGTATCATAAAAGACGAAACGGGTGAAGTATTACCGGGTACCACCGTCCAACTCAAAGGTTCCAAAAACGGTGCAATAAGTGGTATGGACGGTCGTTACTCTCTCCTGATACCCGATAAAAAAGGAATTATCCTGACATTTTCCTTTATCGGTATGGAACCGCAGGAAGTCGCCTACAACGGAAATAAAGAAATAAACGTTACATTGAAAACCTCGGCCAATTCCATGGAAGAAGTCGTGGTAACTGGTTACCAAAATATAAAAAGAAAAGACCTTGTCGGTTCTTATACGACGTTGAAAGCCGACGACATCATCATGCCGGCCTACTCGAGTATCGACCAAATGTTACAAGGCCGCGTAGCCGGTATGGTAGTAACCAATACCAGTACCCGTGTAGGAACAGCTCCCAAAATTCAAATACGCGGGACATCTACCCTCATGGGAAACCAAGATCCCCTATGGGTCGTCGACGGCATCATACAGGAAGATCCTATCGAACTGGAAACAACTTCGCTTATGACCGACGATTTGAAAAACATCATCGGAAATCAAATTTCCTGGCTCAATCCGCAAGACATCGAGACCATTACCGTCTTAAAAGATGCTTCGGCAACAGCAATCTACGGTTCCAAAGCTTCGAATGGCGTTATCGAAATTACCACCAAAAAGGGTAAAATGGACAAACTTACGATAAACTATACGGCCAATTTCTCCGTAACGAACCGCCCGCATTACGACGACCTCAATTATATGAACTCACAGGAACGCATACAATTTTCAGAAGATGCGTTCAACTGGGGAACAGCTTACTCATCGGTTCCCATAAAACAACCTTATACTTACGAAGGCCTCATGCGTATGTATCTCGAAAACGATATTTCGCAACAAGAATTCTTGCGACAAAGGGCTGCTCTCGAAACACAAAATACCGACTGGCTCGGACTCCTCACCCGTAACGCTTTCAGCCATAGCCATAACCTGAGCGTACGAGGCGGAACCAAGAAAATTTTTTATAATACCTCGGTAAGTTATTCCAAGTCGGCAGGACAAGAAATAGGAAACGACAGCGAACGCATGACGGGGCGTATAAACCTCGATTTTACTCCCAACGACAAAATCAGTATCAATGTTTCGATAAACGGAAGCGTAGGGAAAAACACGGGATTCGGACAGAACGTAAGCCCTCTGCAATACGCCACGACAGCCAACCGTACCATACCGGCTTACGACTCCGAAGGGAACTTGGCTTTTTACCAAAAAAGAGCGACCTATGTACTGAATAATACTGTTACCTCTCTGGGATATAACATATTGAATGAGATGAACAACAGCGGGTCATCATCAAAAAGTTCCGACTTGTCTGCTTCTCTCGATTTCAAATGGCGCATTCTCGACTGGCTCACTTACCAATTCACCGGAGGATACGGCAACAGTAACAGCGATAACCAATCCTACGGTACTGAACGAACATTCAGCATCGCAGAAAATTACCGGGGATACGACTACAATTCTGTTCTTCCCAACAGCCCCGAATTCAAAGCCGCCATGTTACCTTTCGGAGGAGAACTCTTTACCAATAACGCCCGCCAAACCTCCTATAACATACAGAACAAACTTCTTGTCTCGAAATCGTTCGGCCGTGCAGGACGATTGAATGCTCTCATTGGTATGGAGGTACGGTCGGCGACCAATAACAGCATATCCAACACCGTATATGGCTATGTACCCGACCGAGGAGAAAAACTGGTACAACCCACACCTCTCGACGACTTAATTCCCATAAGCGGGAAAGTCGATGAGGCCTGGGGTATTCTACAAAAAATATATGAAGGACAATGGCAAAAAATAAACCAAACCAATAATTTCTTCTCGGTCTTCGCCACCTTTGCTTATTCTTTCCTCGATCGTTACGTAATCAATGCCAATATCCGAAACGATGCCTCCAACCGCTTCGGGCAAGATGCCAACCGCCGCATAGACCCTACCTATTCGTTCGGTTTCTCATGGCGTGCCTCGGAAGAATCTTTTATGAAAGATTACGTACCTTGGATTTCTATATTGAACTTCCGGGGGACTTACGGTATTCAGGGAAATGCCCTCACCCGTTTAAGTCCCGACCTTATCCTCACCCAAGGGACAATTGCATATCTTTATAATCAATATCAATCGGGTATTTCCCAAATACCGAATCCCAACCTGACGTGGGAAAGGACGACAAGCTGGAACATCGGTATGGATCTCGAACTCTTCCAAATGGTAAACATGAACCTCGAATACTATTCCCGTCGTTCCAATGCTATCGTGGCACAATCACTACCTTATGAATACGGAGTATCGGAAATGAATATGAACGGAGGTATCATTACCAATCAAGGTATAGAATATACCGTAAGTTTTACACCCGTACGCACTCGGGACTTTGCACTGAGTGTCAGTATAAACGCATCGAAGAACTGGAACAGTACCGGGAAAACCGATTACGAACCACTGACCGCCGATTTCCTGAACGGACGTACCGATGTCATCATAAAAGAGGGTTATCCCATAGGTGGATTCTGGTCTTATTCTTTTGCCGGACTCGATGGGAAAACCGGACTACCGACATTCAATCTACTCGACGTACCCGAAGAAAAACGAAGTCGTACACTCGACCCGACGACTTATCTCGTGTATTCGGGACAACGCGACCCGTTCTTTACCGGAGGACTCAATCTCAGCCTGCGATACAAGTCCCTCACACTAAGTACCAGCTTTTCTTTACTGTTAGGAGGGAAAAAGCGACTGGCATCGCCCTATGAACAATTCGGTAACCGCTATTTCATGCCCGAACCCGATGTAAACGTTAATCGAGACCTACTCGATCGCTGGCAGAAACCCGGAGATGAACTGCACACCATCATCCCCTCGCTGCCGGGACAAAATCAGGTGTACATAGCCTTGCCAAATGGAGAGACGGAATATCCCATTTATGTATGGGAAGACTCCGATGCCATGGTTGTAAATGCTTCGTTCCTGCGCTGCCAGCAAATAGGCCTTTCATGGAATATCAATCCCGGCAAATTAGAAAAAGTCGGAGTCAGCAATTTATTGCTCAGCGCTAATGTCAACAACATTTTCGTCATCGCCAGCAAACGGTTCAACGGTTTCGATCCCGAAGTACAAAACAGTATCATGCCACGTACCTTTTCTTTAGGTATCAACATCGGTTTCTAACAATAAACGAGCATCTATCATGGTAAAATATATATCGACAAGCCTCCTTACGCTTTTTCTATTCTCTTGTGGTGATTTTCTCGAACCCAAATCACAAAGTGAATTTGTTCCCAAAGAAGCCAACGCATTAAACGAAATGCTTTTGGGTGAAGCCTACCCCAAGCCTTCGGGCTCTATCAGTATAAGTGCTTACCTCGAAATCTTCAATGACGACATTTGTTGTGCCGATACCGAAGGAACGCTCGACGACAACTCCATCAGTTTCGAATCGGGATATGAAGCTCTGTTCGGTTGGCAATCCACAATGTTCATCACAATGGAAGGTTTAGGAATGATGCCGGTCAATATATGGGAGAGTTCCTATGAATTTATCAAAGGAGCTAATGCCGCTCTCGATTATATCGACGACGTAACCGGTACCGATGAAGAAAAGGCTTATGTAAAAGCGCAAGCTCTCGCTCTGCGCGCATTCTACTATTTCCTGCTGGTCAATACCTATGGACAACCCTATAATTACAATAAAGAAGCCTTAGGGGTCCCCCTGAAACTCACCAGCGCCCTCGAAAACAAATTCCTCAAACGCAACACGGTCGATGAAGTCTATCGGCAAATCCTTGCCGATCTCGACCTTGCCGAAGATTTATACGAAACCCTTCCGCGTGAAAAACAATATCAACCCGACGGCAAAACAAGCCTGCCCATGGTGCAGCTACTCAAATCTCGCGTCTATCTCTATATGGAAAATTGGAATCAAGCGCAAATCTACGCCGAAAAGGTAATCAAAAACTGGGATTTTTATCTTACCGACCTTCGTACCTTGCCAACGCCGTCTACCGCCGAACCTTACTATAATTTCATAAAAATGGATAGTCCCGATTGTATTTGGGTGTACGGCAGTATATCCGACCTGACCTACTATCTGAACATATACGTAGACCTAACCAACAACAGAACTCAAAAATTTTTCAATGCATCTCCCGAACTGCTACGGACTTTTTCCTCGGGCGATTTACGGAAACAATATTATGTTGTTACCGAATACAACGACACCAGCATCTATCTGCCGTTCGGGAAGTATCAAATCGAAGCCAATCATGAACCGGGTAGTTCCAATTCTTTCGGACAGGCTTTCCGTCTGGCAGAAGCCTATCTCAACCTAGCCGAGGCTGCGGCCCACAACAACAATGAAGAAACAGCCCGGCAAGCCCTGGACGAATTACGAGAAAAACGTTTTTCCGAAGATGATTTCAGGCCGACCGATGCCACCCTTTCGGGCGATGCACTATTGGAAAGAATCCGGGAAGAACGTCGTTCGGAACTCTGTTTTGAAGGACACCGATGGTTTGATCTTCGCCGTTATGGTATGCCTCAATTTTCAAGAGACTGGAAAAAGAAGAAAGCGGTCGTAAAACGTTACACTCTCAATCAGAACGATCCTTCTTACACCATGCCCATCGCCCCTTCCATCTTGGAAAAGAACCCATATCTCGAACAAAACCCTTTGGCTCCTGAACGATAAATACAACACAACATGAAAAAAATATATCATCTGCTCCTTGTTTCCACCTTTCTTATGGGTTATACTTCCTGTCATAAAGAAGAAAAAATAATCCCTACAAATGAAGGTATGCCTACCCGATTTGATTTTCCACAAGGAAACCAATCATGGGACATGGATATTATCGACATTCAGGAAAAATTCGGCATCTATCTTATTTACAAAGATTTTTCGTCTGATGATTTCAATCGGAGTTGGACCGGAGGAAGCGGATCTTATACCGGCAGCGACCTGACCGACGAACAAGCAACCTTTTATGTCAATTTCATGAAGAACCATATCTTCTCTTATCTCACACCCGAAATCACTCAAAAAGTTTTACCCATCTATTATTATCTGGTATATGATTTTTACATACCCAATGTATTCGGAACAACCACTTTCCGAGTACCGCAAAACAATTATTTCGACGGACTCGATTTCTGGCTGGTCTGTCTCGACGGAAAAGCCGACCCCGTAAGCGGCGAACAAGTTCTCCTGCCGGTTGACCACAAAACCTTCCAGCAAAGACGTTGCATGATTATGCAAAAAATTTTTGAAAAAGCGGTTGAGGTGGGTACTATCGCAATCCCCGACGAATTTTATGATGGGCTCGATTTCAAAACAGATCTGGTAAGTGGAATAGGAAAGGAAGACGATCCCAATTATTACCTCAACAGGGGGTTCGTTGACAGAATGCTGGGACTGATGTTCGACCAAACAATATACATTTACGAAATACCTACCCGAGAAGAAGCTTTTCTTGATTATGTAAATATCGCCATGCGGTATAATAAAGAAGAATTTGATATTCAATATCCGGCAGACCGTTATCCGCTCGTACAACAAAAATACGAATTGGTAACCCAATACCTCAAAGACAATTACCATATCGACCTCGATGCCATATCACGCGGTCCAGAGAAACTTTAATCAAATTTCCAACTTACTAAAACCTACCTAAAAAATAACGACATGAAAAAATTCTTATTCGCCATACTATTACTATTAGGTTCAACGGCAGCTTTGACCAATGCCCAACAACCTCAAACTGACCTCGACTGGTACAACTGTTCGATAGAATCCGACAGTATATACGGAGCAGAAGTAAACAAAGCTTATGAATTATTAAAAGGCAAACGGATAAAGAAAAATCCCATCGTAGCCATTATTGGAGGCGGTATGGATACAGAACACGAAGACCTGAAACACTCGATATGGAAAAACCGAAAAGAAAAAAATAACGGTAAGGACAATGACAAAAACGGACTCATCGGCGATAAAAACGGGTGGAATTTCCTCGGCGGTTCCGACGGTACGATTATGGAATATACCATGAGCGAGGGTGATAGAGAATTTATACGTCTCAAAGAAAAGTACGGAGATTACATCTACAATCAAGGGAAATATTACAAAATCATCGACGGTAAAAGAACTCAAGTCGATGCTCCCGATAGCGGTTACACATACTATTATAACCAGATACAAAGTGAATCGAAATTGGCCCGGGCATACGGCGGCTACCTTTTTTCCTATATTATAAAAGAATACGGAGACAAGTTCACTGCCCAAATGAAACAAAAGTTCCCCGAAAAAGACAGGTTTACACTGAAAGAATTCGACACCTGTTACGATAAAAATGCCCCGCAAGACAGTCTGTCCGATGCCGCGTTCCTACTCATGGCCTACGCATTCAGTCTCTACAATACCGATGATTGGACTACCGTTTACAATACATTCGTGGCAACAGCCGTAGAGAACGGACTCGACTCCTATGAAGAGCTGCTGGCTAAACCCGCAAGCAACGATCACCGTCGAGAAATAGTAGGAGACAATCCTCTGGACCTTCAAGACAACATCTACGGGAACAATATTTTGCTCACTCCCGACGCTGCCTCCAATGTAATGGCGGCTGGTATTATCGCAGGGAAACGAAATAACGGAATAGGTATCAACGGTATCGCCGACATGTCTCGAATCATGACTCTGCGCGTTTGCGCCTCTGCTGGCGATCCTTATCTCAAAGATATGGCACTGGCCATGCGTTACGCAATCGACCACAATGCCGACATCATCATTCTTCCCACCCAAAACACGCTCTACCCCGAAGATCAAAAAAAGTGGATTGTCGACATGCTGCGCTATGCCGAAGAAAAAGGCGTACTCGTCATCGTCCCGGTATTCGACTTATCGCTCGACATGGGAGAGATCACCTTCTATCCCAACCGTTTCATGGGAGGAGAGAGAGAATTTACCAACCTGATAACCGTCGCTGCATCAGATAAAAAAGGAAATCCTTCGATGGACGCCAATTATGGAGCAAACGAATTGGATCTTTTCGCACCCGGTATCGATATTTATTCGACCTATACCGGCGACACTTATCAAACCGGTAGTGGAGAATTACTGGCTGCAGCATCAACCGCAGGAGTTGCAGCTCTTATAAAAAGCTATTTTCCCGCTCTCTCGGGAACGCAAATACGTGAAATTCTCATTAAAAGCGTTACTTCCCGTCGTGGTGCGGAAGTAGAAAAAGGGATGCGTGTGGGCGATAATGCCACACAGGACCTTTTCCTCTTCGATGACTTATGTCTATCGGGCGGTATACTCAATGCCTATCAGGCAATCCTCGAAGCAGAAAAAACAAACAAATAACCCAATCAATCGAGTATGAAGAAAATTCTTTATACGATCATACTGCTGATTTTATTTACGGCTTCCCCCCTTTTTGCACAAACGTTCAAGATAGAAATTCCCTATCGCTCAATCGCCGGGAAATTGGTACTTGAAATGAAAGTCGGTGGGACACCTCAACACCTCGTCCTCGATACCGGGGGACGAACGGCATTCTTGGAATCCTGGGCGAAAGAACACCGATTGACTGCCGGCGACACCTTACGGGTAACCGATGTAAATGGGAACTCCGAAGCATATCGACAAATTGTGGTAAACAGTATATCGACAATCGACGATAAAGTCAATTTTACGGATATTCCCGCACTTCTTCTTCCCGAAGACCCCGGCCTTTCTTGTTTGAATGCCATAGGTATTATCGGCAGTGACATGCTGGTAGACAAACTACTCATCATCGATTCTCAAAAAAAACTTATAACCATCGCATCGGCGATCACCGCTCCGAACGTCTCATTGCGCCGTATGATTGATTTTGTCCAACCGGGTATGCCCATCATTACGCTCCAAATCGGCACAGGAACTTTTATTCGGGCGCTCTTCGATACGGGTTCTCCACAATTACTATCACTAAGCGCAAGCGACTATGATGATATAAAAGACAGTCGGACTGTATGCCTTATGGCACAAGGCAAAGGTGAAAGCAACATCGGCATATCGGGTCGTGGCGAATACACGAATATGGAACGGATGAATATTCCTCTTCTATCGGTAGGTGCCACCAAGTTCTATGATGTCGTTACAACTACGGCACAATTACCCATATCTCTGTTGGGAACTTGTTTACTCGATTACGGTCGGGTAACGATCGATTACAAAAGAAACCGCTTCTACCTCGAACCTTATAAGCCGGATAAAAAGATAAAATTCAAAAAAAAATATAACGATTTTGCCCTTACCATAGACAAAGACGGAAACCTAATAATCGCCAACGTGTGGGACAAACTTTATAATCTCATAGACGTGGGAGATAAAGTAATAGAGATAAACGGCAAACCGACACAGAAATACGACTTCTGTGAGAGTCTTGTCAACGGAATTCCAAAACTGAAAAAACGTAAAAAATCGACACTCACCGTAGCGACCCAAAACGGAGAAAAATATGTTACCTATATTCGCCAATAAAATCTTCAAACCCATCTTTTTGCTGATTGGTTTAAGCTGTTATTGCACAGGACATTCGCAAATACAGAATCGGATATGCGACACGATCCCCTACGAAATCCGTTACAACCGGCTGATTATTCCAGTTGAAGTAAACGGAATAAAAACCCGTTACATCATCGATACAGGCGGACAAACCGCCACCGTCGCCTCTATTGCCGTGAAAGTCGATGCCCAAGCCCAAGGCTATGCCGGGGTATCGGATCTCAACAGCAATAAAAGTATTTTTCAAAAAGGATCACTCCATCACATTCGTATCGGGAATTATACGATCGAAAAACTTCCGTCACTCATTCTGCCCGAAAATCCCTTCTTCGAAGAATTGGGTGTCGCCGGGATCATCGGCTGCGAAGCTTTTGCCGAAAGCGTTATTACTCTCGACTCCCGTAACCAAATTCTTGTCATCAACTCACCTTACCGCCCCGAACGGCTAAAAATATCCGACGGTCTTCCTCTCCGTTCATCAAACTCGCATCATCCCATCGTAGAGATAAAATTAGGCACACGTACAAAAGAGATACTCTTCGACACTGGAGTACCCGAGTTTTTACTGTTATCGACCGATGATTGTAACGACTTGATAAATAACGGAGATTGTCGAAAAATTGCTGAGGGAAACGGCATCGTAGGAGCCGGCATTTCGGGATTGGGGCAACCCGTAACTTTATCGAAGGTCATCGTACCGGAACTTTCGGTCATGAATAAAACGTTCACGACAACGAGCAGTACCACCAGTATCATGGGGCAAACCATTATAGGAGCAGATCTTCTCAAATACGGGAAAGTTATCATCGATTTCCTACGCAAACGTTTCTACTTCCTACCATATAATCCCGGATCGACCGATATGCAAAAGACTACAGAACAATGGAATATCGGCGTACTGCCTCTCGATGGTTGTTTTCGCATCACGACTGTATGGAATAGCCTTTACAATGATGTCTGCTACGGAGATACCGTTATCGCCATCGACAATCATCGACTTGACAAAACTCCACTGAGCGAATCGGCCATTTTACAAATTATGAATCATATTCCGGGCGATACCGCATATATCGTCGTTTTGAAAAACGGCATCGAAAAAAAGATTGGAATCCGAAAAGAATAACAACAAATCATGAAACACCCCTCATTTTATCAAATACTGATCGTTTCGATTTTTCTATTTAGCGGGACAGCCAACCGAATGACTGCCCAACAAACTTCGATAACCGATGTCATCGACTATCGTGATATCGACGGAAAAATCGTCCTTACTTTATCCGTCAATAACAAACCAGCTGATTTCATTCTCGATTTGGCTGGAGAAACAGCCATTTTACCTGATTATATCGATACACTTTCCATAGATACAGTCAATAGCAATATAGGAAAATACACATTCCTTCATAAAGGAGTAACTGCAAAGAGAAATGTAAATATCAAATCGTTGGTATTGGGAAACTGCATTTACCAAAATAATGTATCGGTTCTGGTTCTCGAAGAAACGCCTTATCTCCGTCAATTGGGAGTTGCAGGAATTATAGGAAGTTCATTCTTCCGTAATGTAGTACTCACGCTCGACAGCCGCCACAAGAAAATAACTGCTTCCCAACCTTACCGACCCTCCTACATGAAACTGACCCACCGAACCGATATAACTCCAATAAAAAACGGTATCGTTTTCACTCTCACCATAGGGGATAGTCCCCAAAATTTTCTATTCGACACATGGAGCAATACATGGATAACCCTCACTCCCGAAGACTTTGCTGCTTATGAAACCTCACTTGCAGTAAAATTCACCGACAACGATACTTCCAGCTCTTCGGCGACTCTTCCTTTACCGACCTGCACATTTGTAAAAACAAAAATAGAGGGGGGCCATGCTATACAAGACAGCTCGATCTCTTATTCTACCATAGGTCTCGAACTTTTGAAACACGGAATTCTTTCTATCGACTTCGGCCGGGAAAAAGTTTACTTCCAACCGTTCGACTTAGTTCCTATAACATTCAACGAAAATGACGATTCTCCTCAAATAACCATAACAGATGGCAAAGTAAATCCCATAACTCGCGATTACTTCCTCCACCATATATTCGATTACCGTAAAAGTGATGATTTCATACTTATCGGGAATAAACCTGTCGTCATTGACTTTTGGGCAACCTGGTGCGGTCCTTGCATGCGCCTCATGCCCGAAATGGAAAAACTGGCTCAAACATACAAAGGAAAAGTCATCTTCTACAAAATAAATGCCGACCAAGAGAAAGAACTCTGTCAATATTTCGGCATAGAAGCCCTACCTACCCTGTTTTTTATTCCGGTCGGAGGCAAACCAATCATCGAAATCGGAGCAATTCCCGAAAAATACAAACAAATCATCGAAGAAAAATTATTATCCGAATAATCAATAATCTCGTTCTTAAATCAATTTCACGAAGTAGGGTAAATATTATACTTCACCTCATGCAAATCAATTTTCGAATAAAAGCACCAACGAATACAATTCCAACAACATCTGTCTATACCCCCTTTACTTTGAGAAAGCAGAACAGGACATCAATTACTTGATGTCCTGTTCCGTCATAGTGATCGAGGAGGGATTCGAACCCTCGACCCACAGCTTAGAAGGCTGTTGCTCTATCCAGCTGAGCTACCCGACCGGCCACTTTTCCGATAACTTTTTCATCGGAAAAGCGCCGCAAAGGTAAGTGATTATATTGTAAACACCAAATCGACAACCGTTTTTTTGCACGGAACAGAAATTCTCGTCCACCCTTCTACAAAAAAGATTTTCTGCCGAATTTTCCCTGAAAACAAAAGAGGAGAAATCCATTTTCCCTCAACGATACAAGCGGTAAAAGGATTATCGGAATCCATAAAACACCTGATATTCATTCGGGAAATGTTGGAGATTCCGAAAAAAGTACCTACCTTTGCCGTGCTTTTTTAAGTATTCCGTGCGATGGGAAATTAAGAAGCTGATAATCTTAATTTTGAGTAACACAAAAACCAAACAAAATGAAAACATTCCAATTAGAAGGAACTCCCAGAACCGATCTGGGTAAAAAAGCTGTAAAAGCTTTGCGTAAAAACGGTCTTATCCCTGCCGTACTCAATGGCGGAGAAGTATTCAACCTCCCCTACACCGGCAAATTGAACGAAGGTGAGAAAGTCGTAGAAATAGGCAACAACCAAGCCCTTATCGTAACCGACTTTGCAGTTACCACCAATGCTGTACGCAAATTGGTCTACACGCCCGATATTTTTGCCGTAGAACTGACCATCGGTAAAAAGAAAGTAATGGCTGTTGTAAAAGACATACAATTCCACCCCGTTGAAGAAAGAATCCTTCACATGGATTTCCTTGAAGTAACCGACAAGAAACCGGTAGTAATGGAAGTTCCTGTTTCCCTCGAAGGACACTCCGAAGGTGTAAAAGCCGGTGGTAAACTGAGCCTCGAAATGAGAAAGCTCAAAGTAAAAGCCGTTTACACCCAGATTCCCGAAAAAATGGTTATTAATGTAGACAACCTCGGCTTGGGCAAAACCATGCAAGTAGGCGACCTGCATTTCGACGGTCTCGAAATCATGAATGCCAAAAATGCCGTTGTCTGCGCAGTAAAACTGACTCGTGCCGCTCGCGGTGCCGCAGCAAAAGCCGAATAATAAGGATATAATGGCATGAAATACCTGATTGTAGGTCTGGGTAACATCGGTGATGAATATGCTGCTACCCGGCACAACATAGGTTTTAGAGTATTGGACGCCTTTGCTGAGGCGTCCAATCTCGTTTTTGAAGACAAGAGATACGGATTCGTTACCCAGATGCGTCTGAAAGGCCATATACTCACGCTCTTGAAGCCCTCCACGTATATGAATCTGAGCGGAAACGCCGTACGCTACTGGCTGCAAAAAGAAAATATTCCTATCGAAAACCTACTCGTCGTCGTCGACGATCTCGCGTTGCCGTTCGGCTCGCTGCGCCTGAAACCTCGGGGAAGTGACGCGGGACACAACGGATTGAAACATATCCAACAAATTCTCGGAACCGACGCATACGCCCGTCTGCGATTTGGCATAGGCAATGATTTTCCACGCGGCGGACAAATCGATTTCGTGCTCGGAACATTTCCGCCCGAAGAAGAAAAACAACTACCAGAACGACTCGAACGTGCCGGCGAAATCATTAAAGAGTTTTGCCTCGCCGGTGTACAAAATGCCATGAACCATTTCAACAACAAATAATGTCATGCCGAAAGACGGAGAGATAAGAATCGACAAATTCCTGTGGGCAACCCGTATTTTCAAAACCCGTACCATCGCCACCGAGGCCTGCAAAAAAGGGAGGGTTTCGATTGCCGGGACTCATGTGAAGCCCTCCCGTCCCATACAAACGGGTGAAATTATCGAAGTACGCAAACCGCCGATCACTTACTCATTCAAAGTCCTTGCCCTCGCCGAGAACCGCATGGGAGCCAAATTGGTGCCTCAATACCTCGAAAATGTAACTCCTCCCGAGCAATACGAACTGATAGAAATGATACGACTCAGCGGTTTTGTGAACCGTGCCAAAGGAGAAGGCCGCCCCACGAAACGCGACGGACGGGAACTGAAAAAATTTACCGAAGACAGTTTTTTCGGCACGATGCCGGAAGATGATCCCGACTTCGATTTCGATATAGAAGACCTCAATCCTTAAAAAAGTTGAGGTCTCTTTTTATTCTCAGGCCTATGTTTCCTGTCCGGCAAAATCCATTTATCCCGCAAAAAGAAGGAATCTGCGGCAAAGTAAAAATTAAAAGAAAAAAGAACGTTTTTATTGAAAAAGTTTTACCTTTGTGATTCTCTATAAGTAAAACATACAAAATAAAAGCACTATGAAAAATATAGATTGGTCGAATCTACCGTTCGGGTATATGCGCACCGACTATAATGTACGCTGTTATTACCGCAACGGGGAATGGGGTGCATTGGAGCTTTGCTCGGAAGAGACCATCAACTTGCACATGGCTGCAACCTGCCTCCATTATGGACAGGAAGGATTTGAAGGATTGAAAGCATATCGGGGCAAAGATGGGAAAATACGTATCTTCCGTCCCGAAGCCAACGCCGAACGCCTGCAAAGTACATGTCGGGGCATTCTTATGCCGGAACTCCCAACCGAACTTTTTGTAAACGCCGTAAAAAAAGTCGTAAAAGCCAACGAACGTTTTATCCCTCCGTACGAAAGCGGAGCAGCTCTCTATATACGTCCGCTGCTCATCGGTACCAGCGCTCAGGTAGGCGTACACCCCGCCAGCGAGTATCTCTTCATCATATTCGTAACACCGGTAGGCCCATATTTCAAAGGAGGTTTTGCGACCAATCCGTATGTCATCATTCGCGAATACGACCGTTCCGCCCCATTGGGTACGGGTATCTATAAAGTTGGTGGCAACTATGCGGCCAGCCTGCGAGCCAATAAAATGGCACACGACTTGGGCTACTCTTGCGAATTCTACCTCGATGCCAAAGAGAAAAAATACATCGACGAATGCGGAGCTGCCAATTTCTTCGGGATCAAGGACAACACCTATATTACCCCCCTATCTACCTCGATCCTTCCGTCGATTACCAACCGCAGCCTCATGCAACTGGCCGAAGACTTGGGTATGAAAGTCGAACGCCGACCTGTCCCGGAGGAAGAACTATCGACCTTTGAAGAAGCCGGAGCATGTGGTACCGCAGCGGTCATCTCGCCCATCGAACGCATCGATGACCTCGAAAATAAAAAATCGTATGTCATTTCCAAAGACGGCAAGCCGGGGCCCGTATGTACCCGATTGTATAACAAGTTGCGTGCCATTCAATACGGCGACGAACCTGATACGCACGGCTGGGTAACCGTTTTGGAATAAATTTATGGGTATGGATCCGTTTACTCTTATCGACAAATATTACGTAAAAGGTTCGCCTTTGTACGATATATTGGTAACTCACAGCCGGCATGTAGCCGAAAAAGCACAGGAAATAGCCCGCTC
>OMGY01000839.1_pt1 | contig 32534 bp, 13 predicted proteins | sample 1674461 | NCBI WGS metagenome assembly OMGY01 (sample SAMN05578579, study PRJEB25193) | human gut metagenome | biome: Human Microbiome; feature: human-associated habitat; material: feces | host: Homo sapiens | place: USA:Birmingham | reverse complement strand
GATTTTGTTGTACTGGATACGATGGTTTGCCTTTTGGCCGGAGCGAACAAGAAAAGAGCGTTTTCCTCTTGTATCGCCCTCTATTTCATATATGAATGGAAATTATGTTTATGAGTTGAAGATGCCGGATCGAATACTTTGGTATGAAGATAATTATGAAAGAATGAGAAAATCAGGAAAAGGATTTCGAGTACCAGAGTGGTTATTATCCAAAATAAAGCTCGACGATAATCCCGTATTGTGCCGGTATAAATTGAAGAAATGAAGTTTAAGTGATCCGAAAAAGGTAGAGGGTCTGTCTCGAAAAATTCTCTACAAAATGTATGGATGGCTATAAAGTGGTTGTCACTCAGAACGGAACACAGTGAAGTGAAGAAATCTCCTACCAAGTGAGTGTATTGTGAGAGATCTCTCACATTCGTTCGAGATGACATTACCATGAGTAGTGTCGCATGTTAGAGATTCCTCACGTACACTCGGAATGACATTACCAAGAGATGCAACCTTTACGGAATACTGTCATTCTGAACGCAGCGTAAGCAAAGTGAAGAATCCCAACCTAAGAGAAAGATTCCTCACACTCGGCCTATCGTCCTCGGTTAACTTCGTTTTCCTCCTTCGCGCCTCGACTGTGCCCGAACAAGCGTGTTCTGCACGGCACTCGGCTTGGCGTCGGTTCGGAATGACATTGGGTGTCATGTTGAACGGTAGCAAAGTATTTCCGACATGTAACGCTACTCTACCGCGCAAGTCCCTATTTCATGGGATGAAGACATGCCCGCCTTTATCGGGCTACCGGGAGCGAGAGAGAAGGCGGAAAAAGGGCGAGGACTGTTTGAGCGAAGCGAGTTCCGCAGCCCCCGACGGCGAGAGAAGCGGAAGGCAGGAAAACCCGATAACCAGCGGGCGACCTTTCTTGGTAACTTCTTTGCGGCGGGAAAGAAGTTACAGTATGATGTCATTCTGACGACCGTAGGGAGGAAGAATCTCAAATAAAAGGCATGAGATTCCTCATGTTCATTCGGAATGACAACCAAGCAGCGTCCCCGCAGCGGCGGACTGACAAAGAAACAAAAACGACAAACGTAACAAACCAACATAAACGAATTAATACGTATTATTCACTAAATGAAAAAAGACATGAGAAAAACATGGAAACTGGCCCTTGCAAGCGCAGCGCTTGTCTCGGGTGTCGCTTTTACGGCATGTAGCAGCGACGATGAAGAATTGCTCTCGGGCGGTAGCGATACGACGGCTGCTACCGGAGAAACCGGCGAAGTGAAAACCACCATTTCTTTTGCTATCCCTCACGCCAAGACACAACGTTCTACGGCCGATTATGTGCAGGAAAATTCTACCTTTCAGGGTATGCAGAATATCTACCTCATGCAATTTCAAGTAGACAATGTAGGTGATACGGTTAAGGCAGAGTCTTCGTTCATGGGGCTTATGAAAAAATTGGATGATATAGAATCAAACGGTTTGAGCAGTACCGTGAAAGTCTATAACAACATCAGACTGTTGCCGGGTACTACGGCGTTCCTCCTCTATGGCGAAACGAAGGCTTCGGGTAATGACGGTCGTCTTACGCCGAACTATACTAAAACTCCTGCGGCGAGTGTTTCTACGGCCCAAGATATTTCGTTCGACCTCACACCCATCGACATTCCGTCTGTTACAGCGTTTTCAGCGGCCTTACTCAATCTGCGCGGTTGCTTACGTACACATTGGGGCACGGGCACGGGCATGATGCAGAGTATTTTTGCAGAGTTGAAAAAAGGTAAATCTTCGGTTGCAAAAGAGCAGTTGTCCTATTTGCTGACGCAGTTGGAAGCAGCTCTTGTGAACGAAGCAGAAAAATATAATTTAAGCGATAGTATTTCTGCCGTAAGAACTGCCATGGATAGTTTCTATGGAGAATCCTACAAATTGCCTGTGGCTGTGTATGAGTTCGATTGGTCGAAAGAAGAGTTGGGTCAAAAAATAGAGTGGAATAAAGATATTATAGAGACCGGTTCTACAATAAGCTATCCTCCTTCGCTTTATTACCGTACCAATTCTTGGCCTGTTACTTACTCCTCCTCCTCCTCCTTTGGAAGCGAAGCTATCGCGATAACTTCAAGTATGGGCACGGGCGTAGGTTTGAAACAGAGTGTCAACTACGCCGTAGGCCGTCTCGATGTCAAGGTCAAAGCCTCCTCCTCCTCCTTAAAGGATAATGAAAATAAAGATATTCCGTTGACGAAAGCCGGAGGAACTCCTGCTTTCACGTTGACCGGTGTTATTGTAGGGGGACAGCCTGCTTCGGTCGATTTTACCTTTACCAACAAGAGTAATGAGTGGAAATATATGATCTATGACAACGATATTATTTCCGGTAAAGAGGGTATCACAAGTTCGAATACAGATGTAAATACCTATATCTTGGGATTACCTTCCCAGAAGTATGAAAGCAGCGCAAGCAATTCGGGTAAGGTGCAGATTGCCCTTGAAGTCCGTAACGACGGAGTGGCTTTTAAAGGGAAAGACGGTATCATACCAACCGGTGCCACCTTTTACCTTGTGGGTGAACTCGATCCTTCTTCTTCTTCTTTTGGAATAACAGAGTCTAAACAAGTTTTTGCGTCGGATTATTATACGACGGCCAATCTGACAATCTCCGGTTTGGCAAATGCTCTTGCTACCTTACCCGATCTTACGACCTCTGTAAATGACTTTGCATTAATGGTAGATCTTACATGGAAGCAAGGTATTTCGATTGACGAGAGTGTAGGAGGAAATGACGAACCTTAATACGATGTCATTCTGACGACCGTAGGGAGGAAGAATTCCTTGCAAGGTGTTGAGGTCCTCATGGTGCAATGTCATTCTGAGGTGCAGAGCACCGAAGAATCTCCGCTTAAAAGCGCGAAAGCATGAGATCCCTCATACCGCCTGCGGCGGGTTCGGGATGACATAGAGATTCCTCATATTCATTCGGAATGACACATATTCGGGTGGGACAAACCGCCCCGAAACGAAAAAACAAATTATAAACCAATAACCTGAGAGGGGGTGGGAGCGTCGGAGCTCCCGATGTTCCCGCCCCCTTCCTTTTAAGAAAACAAGTAAAAATGTCCGACTGCACGCCGACATATCGTTCCCTTATCCCTAAGTTGCTGCGTTCCGTAGCGGGACTGGCGGTTGCCTGCACGATGGTTTCGTGTATCAACGAAGACCTGTCGGATTGCGGTTCGTATTGCGACTTCAACTTCCGCTTTACGACCGAATTGGAAATGGAGTGGATCGTCAACTCACATCTTTCGGCAGGAGCTGCCGAGCAGGAGATGTCCCGTCTGCTCATCGAGAAGTTGGACCCCGTATTTTCGGGAAAAATCTATCACCTCGAAGTGCCCTTCTTCGAGAGCGAAAGCCGGGCGACCGCCCACTACGAGACCGTAGAGGCCGGCGGTGGCAATGAGGTGAACTACTCGCTCTACCTGCCGCAAGGCACTTACCGCCACCACCCGGTGGCCAATGCCGTAACCGAGCCTGCTTGCGGTACGACGACCTGCGACTGCCTCGATAATTACGCGGTGCGTTATGTCGACGGCGACACGATCGACTCGTTTACCTACGGCATCTATCACGGTGCACTCGATATCGGTATCGACGGGAGCGACAAAAACATGCACATACCCCTGTGTATGACCAACAGTGCCGTTGCGCTCGTCCTTTCACCGGCGGTCGACAGCGTCGAGACCTATATTGTGAATACTGCTGCCGGATTCTCTTTTGCCGACAGCACATACGATTTTTCCACGCCTACCGTCGTGCGTACGTCGCGACTGCTTACCGACAGTCTGGTAGCCTCTTATGGCGTGTGTTTCCCTTCCCGGGGAGAAGAAGATGCGGTGCAACGTGCCGCGTCGGACGAAGAGTATTGGCAGATGCACGTGTATGTAACCCGGGGCGGAAAGACGACCCGTAACGTACTCTCTATCCGGGAGCCTCTCGCTGCCGGAGAACCCAAAATATTGAAAGCCCGTATCTCCGACAACGGAGAGATTATATATGCAGGGACCGAAGTCTCTGTTACCGTTTCACTCGACTGGAAACCCGGCGGAGACCATGATATAGAAATCTGAAACTCCTCTCGCCGGCGGGTGGGAGTCGCTCCGGGCCTTTGCCCCGTACATTGCCGTACCGAATGCCGCACAGGAGGTATGCTGTCGTTCCTTCCGAAAGGCTCTGCCTCGAAGAATCTCCGACCAAGTAAGTATTTGTTGAGATTCCTCGTCGGGCAGTTGCCCTCGCTCGGAATGACATGATTGTCATTCTGAATGGAACGAAGTGGAATGAAGAATCTCTTGCCAAGAGAGCGTATGGAATGAGATCTCTCACTTTCGTTCGAGATGACATAGACAAGAGATGTAACCCTTACGATGTAATGTCATTCTGAACGGAACGCAGTGAAGTGAAGAATCCCATTCCAACCGAAATGTCATTCTGACGACCGTAGGGAGGAAGAATCTCAACCGATAGAGCCGGAGATTCCTCACACTCGGTCAACAGACCTCGGTTCGAAATGACATAATCAAGCGATGCAACCTTTACGGCGTATGTCATTCTGAACGCAGCGTAAGCGGAGTGAAGAATCTCTTACCAAGTGCACAGAACGTGAGATTCCTCGCATGTGCTCGGAATGACATTTGGGTGTCATGTTGAACGAAAGTGAAGCATCTCCGCCTAAACGAGCAAAAACATGAGATCCCTCACACCGCCCGAGGCGGGTTCGGGATGACATTCATTCGGAATAACAACCGTTTCGTTCGGTGGGGAACAACCCACCAAAAACGTCTTTCCGCAGTCGAGATGCGGTAAAGAAGAACGGGAGGAACGGCGATAAAAAAAGAAATAAAAAGTATAACGCGATATGACAAGGCTTTTAATGAAAATATGTGCGATACTGTTTCCGGCGACGATGCTCGTCCCGGCCGGTTGCAGCAAAGAGGAGGTGATAGACATATCCCGCGACCTTGCCGTCGTTGTACGCGTCCCGGCCGATGTCGACCTCGGGCAGCGCACCCCCGGCGATCCTGGCCCGGCCTCTTCCCAGCAGATACCCCGTTATCTCTATTTTTTCACGGTATACACCCCCACCGAGTCTGCGGACCAGTCCCGCGTATCGGCTTTCTCGCTGAGCAACCTTTCGTCCGATTCTTGGACACCGACCGAGAATGCGACCGGGACGGTCGTCAACTACCAGCGTACGGTAATCCTGCCCATGCCGGCAACCGACAAGGTCATGCTCTATGCCATCGCTTCGCACGACCCCATTCCCGATTTGCAGGCCGAGGTGGAGAAGGTGCAGGTGCAGGGCGGTGCTGTAATCGATGAGGCCTACGTCGAGAATCTCAAACTCTCGGTTCTACAAAAAGACGGGAGCACGACGGTACGCATTGCCGACGTGTATGCCGGGAAAGGCGAGTTGCTTACGGACAAGGACATGATCAATACGAACACGACGATCGTCTGTTACCACGTTGCCGCCAAATTCGATGTCATGTACAATCTCTCCGACGACTTCAAGAAGGGCGGATTATATGAAGATTGGCGCGTTTCCGAATTTAAGCTGAAAAAACTCTTGCCGAGCGGGTATTACTTCAAGCCGGCCGAGAATGCGCCCGGCGAAAATGAAACAGCGACGGAATATACATTCACGGCCAACGAAGGAAATAATTTTTACGGACGTTTCGATACCTATATTTTCCAGCCTGCACCTACCGGGGAGAATCCTCTCTCTTTTTCGTGGGAGGTCGCCCTTACCAAAGGCAGTGAGACGAGGACACTCGAACACACCTCTGTCGTCGAGAATTTCGAGACCGAGTATGCGACCTATTTCAGACTGAATGTAACCGTGAACGGTATCGGACAATAAAATAAGGAGAAAAGAAGAATGATTATAATGCGAAAGAGTGTATGTGTTTCGAGTATCGTCGCGCTTCTGTTCTTACTGGCGACGGCGGTTACGGCGCAGCAGCGGGTCGATTATGAGTTGCGCCGCTATGTCGATGTGCAAAAAGGTGCTTATACCAACGACGGACGCAGTTGGGCGGCGGCCAAGAATAACTTACAGGACGCCATCAACGACTTGGCCGAGTACATGAAGACCAACGGTATCACCGAGGGTGGCGAAATATTCGTTGCCGAGGGAACCTATTCGCCCACCGAGTCGACCGAGGAGGGCAGCACGCTCTTTTCTTCTTTCAAGATGTCGCCCGGTATCGCCCTTTACGGCGGTTTCCCCTCCGGCGGCCGGGAGGGCAGCGGTGAGTATATCGAAGATCCTGCGCTCCGCCCCATGATTGAGAACCACCGTTACGGCTGGCAGTTCAAGTACGCGACCGTCTTGTCGGGCGACTTGCTCGACAGCAACCCCGCCACATTCAAGTGGAGCGATGAGAACCAGAGTTATACGACCACCTTTCCCTCCAATGTGTACCATGTCGTGTGGTTTGCCGCAGAAGGGTTCGACGACGAGGGAAAACCCGTTGCACTCGATCATGAAGCGGTGCTCGACGGTTTCACCGTGAAACACGGTTATGCGTCCGACCAGACATCCTCGGGCGTGCATTACAGCCGGGGCGGCGGTATCTATCTCGTCGAGGGAGGCGTCGTACGTAACTGTATCATAACCGAGAACGCAGCTGTCGAACGCGGCGGCGGCGTGTACCTCGATGGCGGCGGCCTTGTCGAGTCGTGTTACCTCCACCGCAATACCTCTCCCGGCGCCGCCGGCTCATCAGAGGGTTACGGCGGCGCCGCCGCGCTATCGGGCGGCGGCGATATACGCTACTCGATGGTGGTCAACAACTATGCCGCCAACGGGGGCGGATTGGCCCTCTACAACCCGGCTGGCAGCACGGGAACGCTCGCCGACCACCTCAACATGTCGGCTGTGGCTACGGTCGTCGCCAACAACACCGCATCGAACGAGGCCGGCGGCGTGTATCTGCACAACGGCGGCATACTCAATAACCTCACCGTCGTTGCCAATCGTTGCAACGGTACGGGAATCACCATCGACGGCGTGCAGAACGGCAAGAGTGCCGGCGTGTATGTCAATAATTACGGTTGCATCATCAACTCGATTTTTTGGGGCGGAACCATCGGAACGACGGGTTTCGTGCAGTATTACCACCGGCCCGATGCCGATAAGACGGATGCGCCCTCTTCACTGGTTTTCCATTCGGCTTTTTCCGATCAGGCCATTACCGAGTGGACGTACACCTACCGTTCGTCGGTGCTGTCGATCGAGCGGGAAAACAGTTCATCTGTTGTCAGCACCAAGGAATACCCCGTTTTTATACAACCGCCTCTCGATGACGATAAAAGAATGGCGCGCGCCGGTGTGCTTGCCGAGACCGACGATTATGCGACCGCCTACGATTGGCAGCCCGCTCCCGTCTCTCCCGTGAGGGAATACGGCCGGCGCATATCCGACCTCAAAGCCCTTTCGGACTATCCGCTCGACCGTGCCTCTACGGCCGTCGATATTTGCGGAGGGAGTTACAGCGTTTGCCCTTCGTTGGGTGCCTATCATATCGAGAACCCCACGATCCGTCCCTACGAGAGCGACGATATGGTCGCCCTCTTTGTCGACCCCGAGACCAACAGCATGGCCGAAGACGGGCTGGGAGGCAGTTGGGACACCCCGCTGGTCTATCTCAATGTCGCGTTGGAGCATTTCCGCAACAACACCTATGACGGCAAGAAACGGGTTATCTATGTAAAAGAAGGAACCGTGTCGCCCCTTTGCGCGTATAATAATACCCGTTATCTCTCGGCCTCGATACAGATGGTATCGGGCGTCGAGGTCTACGGCGGGTATGCCCGTTCGCTCAAAAATACCGACCGTTCCCTGCGTAATCCGGTCGAGTACCGTTCGGTCATCGACGGTAAGGTTGGTGATGGAGAGTTTGTTTACCACTGTGTCGTTTTCAAGGAAGTCTCCGGCGCCGTGCTCGACGGCTTCCATATCATCAATGGCGATGCCACGCCCGAGGGTAACGAAACGGCGCTCATCAAGAGCGGCGGCGGTATCGTCATGGCGGTCGATCCGCAGACGGGTGCGGTCGCCGGCGGTACGATGACGGGCAACATCATACGCAACTGCATCGTCGAGAACTGTGTCGGCGACAAGGGCGCGGCCCTCTATGCTGCACCTCATGAGGGAGCCGACTTCTCATTGACGATGAGCAACTGTGTCATCAACAACAACACATCTTTTTACAGCGATACGGCCCCCGATGCCGCCGTCTATTTCGATATTCCCGATGCAGCGGGAAGTGTTTCCGTGAATATGGATCACCAGACCATCGTGAAAAATGTCGGCTACGGCGTTTATGCCACCCTTCCCGGCAAGGTATCGCTCATCGACTCGTGGGTGTGGAGCAATGCCCGTTTCGCCATTACCGATTGTACGCAACTCAAAGAAACAGATGCCCTTACCATCGAAAATGTCTCGGCGACCTATTGCGCCTTTGATAATGGGGCGAACATTCCCGGCAAAGGCAATTTCTCGACCCTGACCTACAATAAAAACGATGCCAACTATCCCGTGTGCGAGAATCCCACCCGTAACATCGGATACACCCTCGACGCTTTCAATACCTATAACGGCGGGCTCACCTCTTATATGCCCTCCAATATGAATCCTATCATCAACCACGCTTGCGGCGATGCCGGCCATACTACTACCGATATTACCACCGTTACTCCCCGCACGACGGGCGGCGGCCCCGATATAGGCGCTTACCAGAATTCCAAACTGCCCCTCAAAGGCCGGGTCTTCTATGTTCGCGATTACCGCGACGCGGAGGGAAATGTCGACCTCTCCCGGGGCGGCGACGGCTCGTCGTGGGCCAATGCCATTAACGGAAACGCCATTTACGATCTCAATAATAAGGTTGCTGTTACCGAGGGTGAAGAAGAAAAGAAAATTTCTACCACCGACAGCCGGTATATCGGCTACCGTGATGAGACCCGTCCCTACGGCGAAAGCTCCAATGCCAGCAAACAATTCTGGGGAACTATTGAAGAAAGTACTATTAATACTGTTTTAGAGAATGTTGACGAGCAATTCGAAGGTCGTTATTATTATTATTCTTATACTTGTACTTGTACGTGGAGTAATGGCGCGAACGGTTATGAAAATACCGGAAATAATTCTTATCAAGCAACAGGGTCTATTCGAATATATAAGACTTGGTTGGGGGGAGAACCCAGTAATAGAGAAATAGAAAGAGCGGTGAGGAATGATATTTCTCAGCCTTACCGTATTACCAATACCCGCGAGGAGCAGTATGTGGGTGGATTGCAATATGCGGTGGAGATGGCATCGAGGGCTGCATGCGACTCGATGAGACGTCTCGAAGTGTGGGTAGCTGGTGGTACTTATACCGATTACAAAGGTTTCGTGATACGCGACTCGGTAACCGTGAAGGGTGGCTTTCCCGATGCCGATACCGGCAGTCCCGGCGAGAGCGAACGTCGTCCGCTCTTGGCCAAAGGAATTCCTCTGAACGACGAAAACAGCGATTACGCCGACCGTATCGCCGATTACGAGACGATTTTGCAGATACAGGTTGACTCTCCCGTAACCGTAACCGATGCGGTTAACGGTCGTTACACGGTGTCGGCCGGTTTGCCCTCGAATATCCGTAAATACGTGCTGTTCCAGCCCGATGTGTGCCTGCCTACCAAAGCCCCGTTGGACGGAACGTATTCACATGGAAATACGGGTACATCTTCCGGAGCTTCCGACCAACGACGGGACGACTACTTGAAATATAACGGTGCTTTGTGGGACGGTTTTACCATACGGCACGGCTTTATCAACGGTTTGGCGGCCAATCGCGACGGCGGTGCCGGCGTGCGTCTTTTTCAAGGAGCTTCGTTGAAAAATTGCGTTGTACGAAACAATTACAACAATGCCAGTTCGTCCGGTAAAAATCGTAACCGGGGCGGCGGTATCTATTGCGACTCTCCCGATGGAACGGTCGAAAACTGTTTCGTATATAATAATGTAACACGCAGTGATGAGGCTTATGGCGGCGGTATGTATATGATTCTGGGAACAGGATATAACTTGCTCGTGAGCCGTAATTATGCACAAACCAACGGTGGAGGTATCTTTATCGAAGACGCCACGTTCTTCAATAATACGGTAGCTTATAACGGTTCTGGGGGTACAGGTGGTATGCACCAATACACGGGAAATTACAATACCGATGTAACATTGAATGTCTTCAATACCCTGATTTACGGTAATTCGGGGGCGGCCGTAGGCGCGCAAGACGCCAGCAAACTCAATCCTTTTAGAAACTGTTATGTGCAGACGGCGAATTTGTTGCCCGACAATATCGAATCTAAAATAACCGAAGGAAACGGGAATAAGCAGGGAACCGGCTTGCCGAATCCGTTTGAACAAGGTGATGAAGCGGCAGCGCAGAACAACTACCGTCTTTCGGGCTCTTCTGCCTGTGTCAATACCGGTCTCAACGAGCCGGCCGGTATCGCGCTGCCGTCGACCGATGTCGATTTTGCCGACCGTATTCAGGACTGTACCGTCGATATAGGCGCGTATGAGTATAACGGTGCGTATGGTATCGAATCGAGTGTCGAAGAAGATCTGTCTATCGGAGGAAAGACGGTGGAAGCCCATGTCTACTATGTGTCGTATAGCGGCGCCGACGGCGGTAACGCCTCGGCCAACAGCCCCGAAAATGCAGCTTGCTGGATGAAGTTGCAGAAGGTGCTCGATGCCGCCGGCCGGGCGAAGGCCGCCGATCCTGACGGTTGTTATATCGTGAAGGTGGCAGGTAGTGCAACCCCTTACGCGCCGCGTCGCACGGCTGTCGTGCCGGGCGAGTCGCAGATGGTCGAGGAAGAGACCGATCCCCGCAGCTACGCCCTTATCGTGCCTCGTGGCGTGGAAGTGTGGGGCGGTTACGACGAGACATTCACGGAAGAAGCACGTAACATCATCGGAAACAAGACGACCTTCAAGGCCGAGTATGTGTCGGCAGCCGATACCTCGCTCATCAATACCTACCATGCAGTGGTATTTACCGAGTATCTCTACGACGAGAACGGCGACCTCATACGTGAAGGTGAAGGCGAGACCTACAACTACAAGACCATACCCGCCGAGGCGGGCTATGCGGTGCTCGACGGCCTTTTCATTACCGGCGGTAACGCCGACGGCTCTCTGCAAGAGTACGACAACAAGGGCGGCGGCGTGGTGGCCGAGCCTTACACGCACATACGCAACTGCATCGTGCGGGGTAATACGGCCTCGGGCGAGGGTGGCGGTATCTACCAGAAGGCAGGAGCCATCGTATCGGGTACGCTGGTAACCGATAACAACGCCGATATGGGCGGCGGTATCTACGTCGACGGTGCGACCGGCGACGGTGAAACTCTCTCTTATATCGTGGCTTCGACCATCGTAGAGAACAATTCGTCGGGCGAGGGCGGCGGTATCTATTTCACCGGGCGGCAGTTGAATGTCAATTCGTCGGTCGTGTGGGGCAATACCGCCAATTATGCCAAAGACGTGTATGGCAACTATGGCAGCGACGACGACAAGTATTTGTTCTCTTATGTGGCGGTGGAAAACTTGCAGATTCCCGGACTGAACAACCGTTCGGTATCGGCCGACAACAACAGCGGCGTGCGATTTGTCGAGGGAGATACCCTTTTTATGATAGAGGAGACATCGGTATTGGCAGCGGCGGGTATGCCTTACGGAGAGTATAACAAATGGCTTCCGGAGAAACAACTTACGACGCACGATTTCGCTGGCCGGGTGCGTAATGTGGGCGACAACATCGATGTGGGAGCCCGTTCGCTGGGCTTCTCGATCGCTCCACCCTCGGATGTTCTCATACAACGCATATTCGTTACCGACGGTACGCTGGTGCATGACGACCTCGATAAGCTGCTCGAAGCCTCGCTTGCGGGCAAAGATACGATTTATCAGGTTCGGGGTGCCTCGTTTGTCTATCCCATGTACGAGCTGCACGACGCGCTGCGTTACATCAAACATATCCGCAGTAAGAAAGAGCCTTTGGTCGAGGGTGTGAACAACGAAAACCTGACTTTCGAGATATATATGGCCGGCGGTACGTATGTGCCTCGTGTGGCGAGCGACGGAACGACCGTGGAGAATGCCCGCACATCGACCTTCACCGTACCCGAGGGCGTATCGATATACGGCGGTTTCTCGGGTAAGGAACTCTATTGCCAGCGCAAAGACGGCAATACGCATGAGATTGCCGGCATCGGATTCAAAGGCGGAGAGAGCGAAACGTTCCTTGCGGAGCGCGAACGTATGGACCTGAACGGGAACTCCATCATCGAACCGTGGGAATTTTCTCACCAAACCGTTTTCTCGGGAAAATCGAACAGCGAGAACAATTCGCTCGGCGTGTATCATGTCATTTATGCCTGCGCCGACACCAGTAAAGTGGGAGCGTTGCCTGCTCATGTTTCTTCGGAGCCGGAAGTGGGACATCCCATTATCCTCGACGGTGTAACCGTTACGGGCGGGTATGCGGCCGAGCGGGTCGTGGGCGATGATGCATACGCCGACAACTTCTACAAGGGCGGTGCCATCTGTGTCGACGGTACCGACAGAGGTCCGGACAACAGCGACCAGTCGGCCGACCGACGGTATATCCCGCTCACGATACGCCGCAGTCTCATCTACGGTAACAGCGGCGTGCTGGGCGGCGCGATTTACAATACGGGTATCTGCTCGATATTCAGTTCCCAAATATCGGCCAATGAAGCTGTCAAATCATCATTGACCGATGAGTATGTCGGTTCGGGCGGTGCGCTGTATGTCGACGGCGCCGTCTATTCGGTCAACTCGCTCTACGCCAATAACGAAGCAGACAATTTGGGCGGTGTGATTTTCAACGAGAGCGACTCCCGTATCTGGGTGGTGAACTGCAATCTGGTGCGTAACAAGGCCGACAGCTATCCCTGCATCTATTCGTTGAACAAGTCGAGTATAGGAAAAGAAGATCTTAACCTTGCTTCAAATCTCGTCTTCAATACCGTTTTTTGGGGAAATGAGTCCGAAAAGGGTCGTTACACGATCAATAAATGGCAGACGGAAGGTTCGCTTTACGATGACCCGTCTGATGAAGCTGCTCCCGACATTCTGCACTTCTGTGCTTATGAAGAGGGCTGGGACAAAATTGCGGAGATGGGCGAAAGCGACAAAGATGCAGAAGCATCGGGAAATATCGAGAATTTCAAAAACAACAACGTGAATCTGACGCCCGAAAACAGATCGCTCTACGGGCCGAACTTTTCCAATCCCTCGACCCGGGCGGGTGTCGCCGGCTACCAGCAGTCGGCCGACTGGTCGCTGAGCCGTATCAACCCGATGGTCGATGCCGGTTGGGGGTGGGCCAAGCAGGAGTATGTCGATGGCGATTGGCAATGGGCAGCTTCCGGCGAAGGGAAAGGCGGCCTCTATTTTTCGTTGTCGAATTATATCGAGTTGGGAAATATCACCGTGTACGGTCCGTTGTTGCCGGGCCCCGATAGCGTCTACATGAAGACCGCTTCGGGACACCCGTTGAACCGTATCACCCTCGACCTCAACAAGTCGCAGGACGAGTCGGGAAAGAATACTTATATCGATATAGGCGCCTATGAATATGAACACACGCTGCTCAATATCGATGGCGATACGTTGTATGTCTGCACCGAGGAAGTACCCGGTAACGTCAATGACGGTTCGTCATGGGCTACCGCTACCAGTAACCTGCAACGGGCTATCGAGCGGCTCGTCCTCAACCGTAACGGGAAAGACAAAGTCATTTTTATGACCGAGGGGGAATACGCTCCGATTTATACCGTCAATAAGAACGGCGGGTTCGTCATCAATACCCAGTACGGTTCGGGAGACGATAAATCTACCACCGGTACGAAAAATATCAAGTCGATACGCATTGCCGGCGGTTATAACGACGACAACCAGCGGCAGCCGATTCCCGTCGAGAGTTCCATCTACCGGGGTGAGGCTTATAAGACTATCATTACGAGCATGAACTCGGGAGTCAAGACCCTCTTCAATATAGAAGATGTAGCCAATCGGGAAAATGACGATACGGGCGGAGAATCGGACGAGTCGGTCATACCCGTTACGATAGAGAATATCACCTTTGAAAATCCCTACGGAACGGCTTTCCGCTACGAGACCAAAGCCGGAACCGACGATAAAGACATAACCAAGCTGACGCTGAGCGGTTGCGAATTCAGAGGAAACGACGGCGTTGCCCAATCCTTGCCGGTGGTGAAAATTGCCGGTCGCGGCGGTCGGTCGCTCATATACAATACGCTGTTCCATTCCAACAAGGGCGTTCCGCTCGATGCCGTCGATACCGAAGTGTTCAATACGACCTTTGCGATGAATACCGGTGTGCCCGTGCTTTCGGATAGCATATATAGCGATACCGATAAAGGTTCTCGTTATCCCTCGAAACTCTATAATTCGGTACTTTGGCGCAACGGCGGCACGGGAATCGACGAGAGTGGTTCTGAAAACATTCCCGGCTCTCAGTTGGGCATAAAGGCGGCGACGGGTTGTAATATTATCAATTCCGAAAATATCCGGTACAATGCCGTGCAGAATCTGACCGCAACGACTCTTGCTTTGCCCGAAAACAACAACGACGACCTCGTGTCGCAGAACGACGATGTCATCAAAGGTCCGAATTTCGAGAATCCCTACACCGACGATTTGGCTGCGCGGAGTTTCGACATCGGAGCTTCGGCTATTCTCCTCAACAAGGGCGACTCGGCAGAATATCGGAAGGCTTTGGGAATAGCCGGCGGGCAGTCGTCGGGTTACGACATAACGCTGGGTAACCTCCGTGTCTATGACGAGAATATCGACCGGGGCGCGTACGAAAACAATCAGCGCCTTTACCCCGTACTCTACGTGCAACCGGGTAAGACCATCGACGGCGACGGAACGACATGGGAAAAAGCCTTCGGACAAGGACGTTTGCAAGAAGCGGTCGACTTGTGCGCCGTGTATGTCGCCACCCGTGAAAACAGCGGCGATGCGACCGTGTTTGTCAAAGGAGGCAGCACGGGCGAATCGATTACGATGCACAATGGCGTGTCGCTGTATGGCAGCGTGCAGTCGAGCTATACCGATACTGTTACCGCTGCCGGCGTAACGTCCGAGGTTACGGTAGGAAAAATAGCTGCCGACCGTCCCGGACTGCTGGCCTCGACCACGAGCCGCACAGTGATAGAGGGCGTCTCTTATAACAGTGAGGAGGACTTCGGCCGTACCGTTTTGCTCGACGGTTTTGAAATCGTTTCGTCCGGAGAAAAGACGGCGGCAGCCGTGCGTGTCTCCGATAAAATGGCGTTGCGTAACAATTACGTTCACGGCATGACGGTTACCGGCGGGAATGTTCCGGTGATCGAGAACAAGGGATTGCTCTACAATATGCTTATCGAGGGCAATACACCCGGGGCGGACGCCCCCGTAGTGAAGAACGACGGCGGTACGCTGGTGAACCTTACCGTAGATGCCCCCGAAGGGAAGAGGCCTGTTGTCTCTGACGGCGGAAAGATGATCAATACCATTGCCACTGAAAACCGTATGCTCGACGGTATGCTTTATACCGACGCGGATCTGAAAAACGACGGTAATCCCTATAATCCTTATCTCGAAGGATTGTTCTCGTATCAACTCAAAGAGTTGAGCGCGGCCATCGATAAAGGCGGTAATGAAAAACCGTCCGATCTCGGTGATTTCGGACAATATATCGACTACAACACCGACCGCGACATCATGGGTAACGAACGCTTGTTTGCAGGTCAGGTCGATTACGGCTGCTTCGAGACATGGAATATCAAGGAGGGGTATAAGGCCGCGCAAGCTCCGGCGGGAGGATCGGTCGTGTATGTACACAGCGGAAATCTCGAATTGGTAAACCTGTCATCGACCTTCGCTCCCGGATACCTCTTGCTCAAAGAGGGCACTTCACTCTATGCCGGCGGCAATGCCGTAAGCCTCGACTATGTAGCCGTAGAGCGTGAATACGATAACGCCGGGTGGCAGCTGGCCGCCGTGCCGTATGCCCTGCAACGTGCCGGCATAGAACGGGTAACGCATGAGGGAACGACGTATATTCCCCGTGCTTTGACCGAGAAAGATACGACTGCTTATTACGATGGTCGGGGTCGGGCCGAGTCGTTGACGAAATACGCCAAGTCGAATTCCGATTTCTGGAAAGTGAAAGACTCTTTTGCTGCCGGAGAAGGTTTCGGGCTTCGTGTGTCCGAGGCGGGAACTTATCGGTTTACGGGACGTGGAACATCCGTCTATACCGAGGACAATACCGATAAGACCGTATCGCTTACCCAGCACAATCTCACCGAGGTCGAGGCCGACGGGTCGTTCCGTTTCACCTATAAGGAAAATATGGGCTGGAATCTCTTCGGTATTCCTTATCTGGTCGCTTCTTATGATTTTGGTGGTATAGATCTGCCGCATCTTCTTTACTCGTATGACGAGCAGACCTATAAAACGACCGAGTCGTGGACGGGAGGAACCGATAGCGTGGGCGTGGGCGACGGTATCTTTACCCAGACGGCTGTCATCGACAACGGGTCGGTAGAGGAATTGATTTTCCCGCAACCGCAAGTATCGGAAGGCAATGCCTATGCCTCTTCCCGGCAGAATTTGGCGTTGCGCATTTCGGGAGAAGCAGGAAGCGACGAGGTCGCTTTGAGGACGCAGAAGTCGTCGGCAGGAGCGTTGGCATACGAAGTAGGACGCGACGGTATCAAATTTATGAGTATGAATGATGACGTACCGCAGATATATATTGCCAATCCGTCGACGGGAACTCGTTTTTCGCTGGCTGCTGCGGTCGATGAAACGGCTGTTACCCCGGTAGGTGTGTATGTGGCCGACAGCGGTATGTACACGATCGACCTGCCCGACGGGACGCTTGCCGAAGATTACGACGTCATACTCCTTACCGATAATGCGACGGGGCAGGTTACCGATTTGAAGGAGTCGGCCTATACGTTTGCCTCCGATGGGGCGGGCGATGAGTCCGGTCGATTCTCGCTTGCTTTCCGCCGCAGCGAGGCGATGGAGAGTGCGGTGCAGGTCTATGTCTATGAACGCACGCTTTATGTCAAGGGACTTGGCGGCGGCGACCGCATACGCATGTTCGATACCTCGGGTACTTGCCGTCTCGATGCCGTGAGTGCAGGAGAACAATATACGGCTCCTGTCGATAAGGAGGGCGTGTATATCGTCGATATTGTTTCGTCCGGGGTGCGTAAGTCCTATAAAGTAGCCGTGTATTAGATGTTCCGGTATCGGGCTGTATCGTACGTTGTTTGATATGGCTGTTTGATTATTGCCCGGGCGCGCAAAATGCGCACCCGGGCTTTTTACCGTTGTTTTTTCTGTCATTCCGAGTGAGGCCGTCAGGCCGACGAGGAATTTTTGTACCTTTTATTTGAGATTCTTCCTCCTTGCAGTCGTCAGAATGACAGACGTTGTCATTCCGAACCGAGACCTATGGTCGAGTGTGAGGAATCCCATGAGCTTTTTGTTTGAGATTCTTCAAGGCAAGGCCTTTCAGAATGACATGCACTTGGCGGGAGATTCTTCACTTCACTGCGCTCCGTTCCGTTCAGAATGACATTGTACCCCACAGGCTGCATCACTCGGCGAGGAATTTCTTGTCGTCTATCGTTGGAGGGCGGAAAGGGAACCGGTAGAGGGTGGAGAACAAAAGTTGTTATAAAATTGTCATACGATTGTATTTCCTTAGAAATATACATGTTGTTCTTTTGTAGAGCAAAACAGAGAGAATGAAAAACAAGGAGTACAAGACCATCGTTATGTCGGATATACATCTCGGGTCGAAGTGGTCGAAGGCCAAAGAAGCCAACCTTTTTTTGAAACAACACACGTGCGAAACGCTTATTTTGTGCGGCGACATCATCGACGGTTGGGAAATCGTCCGAGGGAAAAAGCCGAAGTGGAAAAAGCGTCATACCTATTTTATCAAACGTCTGCTTTCGATATTGCCCCATACCCGCATCATCTATTTGAGGGGGAATCACGACGATTTTCTCGATCGTATCCTGCCGCTCGAAATTCCCAATTTGACGATCTGCCGCGATTATGTTTACCGAAGCGGAGAGCGTAGTTATTACGTTTTGCACGGCGATATATTCGACACGATCACGACCCGTTTCAGTTGGTTGGCCAAGATCGGCGACGTGGGGTATAGCCTGTTGATGGGAGTAAATCGCATCTATAACCGCCGCCGTCGCAAAAAAGGTTTACCCTACAAGTCGATTTCGCAACAAGTGAAACAATCGGTCAAAGCCTCGGTTTCCTATATCAGCGATTTCGAGGATTCGTTGTGCAACATCGCCCGAAAGAAAAACTGTTCAGGCGTAATTTGCGGACATATTCATCAGGCCGACGACCGCATGATAGGAGATATACACTACCTCAATTCGGGCGATTGGGTGGAGTCTATGACTGCGCTGGCCGAAGATTTCGATGGAAACTGGTCGATATTGTCATATCATAAAGAAGAAAACTGATGCGTTATTTGTTTGTTGTACAAGGAGAGGGGCGGGGACATCTGACCCAAGCCCTTTCGCTGGCCTCGATATTGCGCCGTCAGGGACATGAGGTCGTAAAAGTTTTGGTGGGACGTACCCGTCATCGTCAGATACCGGAGTTTTTCTTGCGGGAAATAGATGCGCCTGTCGATACGTTCGAGGCGCCTCAATTCAGTTTCAAGGCCGGCGATACGCATGTGAATCTCGTACAGACCGTTGTTGCCAATATGGCACCCCGGAGGGTCGAGGCGTATGTGCGTAGCGTCTGTTTTATTCGCTCTCAGATATTGAAATATCGTCCCGATGAGGTCGTCAATTTTTATGAGATGTTATCGGGATTGGCCGTGAAGTGTTTCCGCTTGCCGGTCGATATGGTCGGCGTAGGACATCAATACCTGATGTTGCATCGGGGGTACAGACAAGGTTCCCGAAGGGGTCTGAACGCATGGTTGTTGAGACAACATGTGCGTATGAGCGCTTTGGGGTGCAATCGTTTGTTGGCGTTGTCGTTTTATCCGATGGCGGGAGACGCAGCCCGCCGCATAACGATCGTTCCTCCGCTTTTGCGTAAGGAGGTACTTACTAATAAAGAGTGTTCGCAGGAAAATTTCATTCTCGGATATATCGTCAACAATGCGTTTGCCGCTCAAATCAGGGCATGGAGCAAGGAACACCCCGATTGCGAACTGCATGTCTTTTGGGACAACCGGGATTATCCCGAGATGTGGAAAGCCGAAAGAAATCTCACTTTCCATCGTGTGAATGACAAACTTTTCTTATCTTTAATGCGTCGATGCAAAGGATATGTAACTACGGCCGGTTTTGAGTCGGTGTGCGAGGCATTGTTTTATAACAAGCCCATGATGCTCATTCCGGCTCATATCGAGCAGCAAATCAATGCTGCCGATGCCGCCTCGTCCGATATAGCCATTGTTTCCGACACGTTTGACCTGAACCGTTTTGTCGAACATCTCGGTCGCTCCTGTGGCGACGAGGCGTTTCTTTATCGGAAATGGTTGGGTATGAGTGAAACCGCATTTGTCGACCAGCTAATACGTGAACATCATGGAGTATAAATTCATAAACCGGGAGATCAGTTGGTTACAATTTAATGAGCGGGTCTTGCAGGAGGCCTGCGATCCGAATGTCCCGTTGATGCAACGGTTGCAGTTTTTAGGGATATTTTCCAACAACCAAGATGAGTTCTTCAAGGTACGTGTCGCCAATATCATGCGTTTGTGCCGTTCCCGTAAGAATGCGAAAAAACTGCTTACGGGCGATTATACACCCGAATCGTTGCTCGAAGAACTCAATGATAAAATCGCTTTGTTGCAGGACCATTTTTCTGCCACCTATCGGGCTGTGCTGGACGAAATGGAGCGGGAGAGCGTTTTTGTCGTCGATGAAAAAAATCTGAGTGAAGAGCAAAAAGAGTTTTGCCGGAGTTATTTTGCGCAGATTCTTTCACCCCGTTTGGTGCCCCTTATTATCCGCAAATCGGTGAAATTGCCGTTTCTCCCCGACGGGAACAGTTATTTGGGCGTGAAAATGTCGCACAGAAACCGGCGGTCGGTTCGCTATGCCGTCGTGCGGATACCCACCAGTTCGGCGTGTCCCCGTTTTGTCGTTTTGCCTTCGGCTGCCGGCCGGCACGATATTATTTTTATCGACGACATTATACGGTTGATGATCGATCATATATTTTTCATGTTCTCTTACGATGAGATAGGAGTTTATACATTTAAAATCATGCGAGATGCCGAGCTGACTTACGACGAAGATGTATCGAAAAGTCTTTTCGAACGTATCTCCGAGGGTGTCTCCAATCGTCGCTACGGATTGCCTATACGCATGATTTACGATCGTGATATGCCGGCCGATATGGTCGAGATTCTGGCGGGAAAACTGGGCCTTGATAATTCCGAAATGCTGGCTCCCGGTGAGCGTTACCACATGATGAAAGACCTGATGAAATTTCCCAAAGTGCGTCCCGACCTCCTGTATGCTCCGCAGAGACCTATGCAGCACCCGTCGATATCTCTCTTTTCGAGTATTCTCGAAGTCATAGCCCGACGGGATATTTTCTTGAATTATCCCTATCATACATTCCAGCATTTTATCGATTTCCTGCGGGAAGCAGCCATCGATCCGCGCGTGGAGAGCATTTACATAACCCTTTATCGTACGGCCGAACACTCTAAGGTGATAAATGCTTTGGTCAATGCCGTGAAGAACGGAAAGAAGGTCTATGCGATGCTCGAGTTGAAAGCGCGTTTCGACGAGGAACAGAATATGGAAAACACCGATTTGCTTCAACGTGAAGGTGTGAAAATCCTCCATACGATGGAGGATTTGAAAGTACATAGCAAAGTCGTTCTTGTCGAGCGGCGTGAGCGCCGGGGATTGAAACGATATGCCTATATAGGCACCGGAAATTTCAATGAAAATACGGCATTGATTTATTCCGATTTCGGATTGTTCACATCTCATAACGAAATTACCGAAGATGTCCTCAATGTATTCCTTTTTCTCTCGAATAATCATAAGCAATTTACATTCAGGCATCTGATGGTGTCGCCTTACTATATGCGCATGCAGTTTGTCGATATGATCGATCGGGAGATAAGCCATGCGAAAAAAGGGAAAAAAGCTTATATATATGCCAAATGCAATTCGCTTACCGATGTGGGAATCGTCGAAAAATTGTACGAAGCCGGTCGTGCCGGGGTCGAGGTGCGCCTTATTGTACGAGGGGCTTGCTGTTTGCTACCGCAAGTCGAGGCGATGAGTGAGAATATTCAGGCGATAAGCATTGTCGATAAATACCTCGAACATGCTCGTCTTTATATATTCTGTAACGGGGGAGATGAACGCATTTATACGGGAAGTGCCGACTGGATGGCTCGTAATCTCGATCGTCGGGTCGAAGTATGTGTGCCGCTGTACGATGAGGGAATCCGTAAAAAGGCGAAAGATGTTTTCGAAATACAGTGGCACGATACCGTAAAAGCCCGTTTGCTCGATGAAGGCCGGCAGAATACTTATGTGAAACCTGCTCCCGGGGAAGCTCCCTTACGCAGCCAGACGGCTCTGTATGATTATTACGGACGCCTCTCCAATTGTAAAAAGTAGCCATTTTCCCGGGTTTTCCGGAATTGTTGATACACTATAACGAAACGATTTATTTAAGAATGAGCAGATATACATTTGGAGCCATAGATATAGGCTCTAATGCCATACGGTTGCTGATCGACTATGTAGAGGAATATAAAAAGCCCGAGTTCAAAAAAGCCGCTTTTGTGCGGGTTCCTATCCGGTTGGGAGAAGATGTCTTTTCCAAAGGATATATTACCCAAGAAAAGAAGGCGGCTTTGGTACAGTCTATGTCGGCATTTGCCGCGCTGTTTCGCACATTCGATATAGATGCTTACAAGGCCTATGCAACCAGTGCCATGCGTGAAGCCTCCAATGGAACGGAAGTTACCGAGGCAATAGCCCGTGAATGTGGAATCGACATAAAGATTGTAGATGGAAATACCGAGGCAAGAACCATTTACGAAGCCGGCGGTCTTGAAAAAGTTCTCGATAAGACGAAATCTTATTTTTATATCGATGTGGGAGGAGGATCGACCGAGGTCGTCGTTTATGCCGATAACCGCGAAGTCGAGGCTTGCTCTTTCCGATTGGGAACGGTCAGGTATATAAGTGGGGCTGTCTCGGCCGATGAAGAAAAATTGTTTTCCGAGTGGTTGGAAGAAAAGTCCCGTCGGTACAGGCCGTCGGGTATTATAGGTTCGGGTGGCAATATCAATAAGGCGCATCGCCTGCTCGATAAGAAGCCGAAAGATGCGATAAAAGCCAAAGAATTGTCTGCCCTTTATGATCGGTTGCGGAAAATGTCGGTGGCACAACGTATGGAACAGATGGAATTGAATGCCAACCGTGCCGATGTCATCGTGCCGGCCCTTTTTATTTTTACGAAGGCTTTGCGTGCTACGGGAACCGATACGGTCGTTGTCCCGAAGTTGGGGCTTGTCGACGGTATCGTGCGGGAACTTTATAAGGAACGTAAAGCGGCCCTGTGAAAAGGTTAGTAAAAATAAAACGGCGACTGCACTTTTGCAGTCGCCGTTTTATCATTGATGTCGGAGCGTAACGATTATTTCGTCTTCATCTCTATCTCGGGAGCGATGAGTTTGTATCCTTTACCGTGAATGTTGATGATTTCGATAGAGGGATCGTCTTTGAGATGTTTACGCAGTTTGGTGATATATACGTCCATACTGCGGGCGTTGAAATAGTTGTCATCGATCCAAATGGTTTTCAGTGCGAAATTTCTTTCCAAAATTTCGTTTACATGAGCGCAAAGCAGGCTCAGCAATTCCGATTCTTTTGTGGTAAGTTTGGTGTTCTTGTCGCCGATGGAGAGAACCTGTTTTTGGGTGTCGAAGGTAAATTGTCCTATTTTGTACATCGTAACTTCTTTTCCCCGTTTCCCTTTTACTCGGCGCAGAATGGCTTCGATACGGAATACCAGTTCTTCCATGCTGAACGGTTTGGTGATGTAATCGTCGGCTCCGATTTTGAAACCTTCGAGAATGTCTTCTTTCAGCGATTTTGCGGTCAAGAAGATAACGGGTACTTCACTGTTTACGGTACGTATTTCTTGTGCCAGGGTGAATCCGTCTTTCTTGGGCATCATCACATCGAGTACACATAAGTCGTATTTCCCTTTCAAGAATGCCTTGTAACCGCTTTCTCCGTCGGAGAAAAGGTCGGCGGCATAGCCTTTTGCTTGCAAAAACTCTCTCAGCAACATACCGAGATTTTCATCATCTTCGCAAAGTAAGATACGCAACTTTTCTTCCATAATCATTTGTTTTTTAAGGGTAATGTTATTATAAATGTTGTTCCTAAATTCAATTCGCTTTCGGCCCGTATAGAACCTTTTAGATCGGTAACGATTTTATGCACATAGGCAAGGCCGAGACCGAACCCCTTGACGTTATGTACATTGCCCGTCGATACACGGTAGAATTTTTCAAAAATCTTTTTCAAGTCTTCCTTTTTGATGCCGATGCCGTTGTCTTGTATCGAAATGACGACTTTGTTTCCCTCTATACGGGTCATTACAAACAGGTGTAGGGGAACTTCTTCACGGGCGTATTTTACGGCATTGTCGAGTAGGTTGAAGATTACGTTGGTAAAGTGCATTTCGTCGACTTCTACGAGTGCGTCTTCGGCTTCCAGTTCGGCATCGATAGTACCGCCGAATTGCTCGACTTTCAATTTGAATGTACTTAATACGCCGGCAATCAAGTCGTTTACGTCGAGTATGGTAAGTTTCATCATCGTTTTCTGACGTTCGAACATCGACATTTGCAGAACCTTTTCCACTTGGAAACGCAGCCGTTTGGTTTCGTCGTTGATGACCGTCGATATGTGCTGGAACATTTCGGGGCTTTTTGCGACGGACGGGTCTTTCAGCATTTGCGCCGCCAGAGATATTGTGGAAATGGGGGTTTTGAATTCGTGTGTCATGTTGTTGATGAAATCGTTCTTCATTTCCGTCAATTTCTTCTGTCGGAAAAGTTTGACTATCGTGAAGATAAAAGTGATCAGCAATACGAGGGTGAAAGTAAACGAGGGTATGCTGAATCGTACCGATGAAAAAATATAATCTTGTTTTGTCGGGAAATAGACGCGTAATTGATTTTGTCTTTTCGACGGATCATTGGGAAAAAGCGTTATCGAGTATTTGGTGATTTTTTCTTCGGGATTGTATTCCGATGTTTTGTATACGAGTTTGCTTTTCGGATCATATATGGCGTATTGGAACGGTATATTCAAGCCGTTGTTCTTTAGTTCGGCTTTCAAATAATTCGACAACATTTCAGTATCGACACGTTCCAGTATGGGGCGGTTGCTTGCTGTGGAGAGTATGTTGAGAATAACGTTCTCGAGCAGGCCTTTCTGGTAGAGGTACTGGTTTTTCAATACCTCTTGCATATCTTTGTACGTGTTGGTGATGGAACTGCCTCTGTTGCTCTGGGGTACAGTAACTTTCTCGGGGAGAGAAAAGGTGAATTCCTGTACATTGAGCGTACTTATCGACCCGTCTGCCGAGACGATCGACCACTGTTGCGTAACCGATGTTCCGCCTCTTTCTATCGAGAGCAATCGTTTTTGATTTTCTTCGATGTCTTCGGCAAGGTAACGTTTGGTCTCATCTTGTTCGAGCTGCGACGATACGGCATAGAGGCTACGTTTTACGGCCTCGGAAAATTGCTCGTTGCGCATTCTTACCATGTTCTCGATATATGTGATCTGCATAAAGAGAAGGCTGGTGAATGTGAGTGCCATAATGATTGCTAATAGCCAGATCGTGGATTTTTTCATACGATTATACTTGCCTTTCGGAGTCTTGGCGGTACGTTCTTTTGAAATATCCGTCGAGATAATTTTAGAAAAACGTCCGCTTTTTCAGTATTTTTTTCGATAAACAATCCGAAACCTCTTTTTGTTTAACAAAACAAATAACTTTTTTAGAATCTCTCCTGTTTAACAATTCGGTGCTAAATTAACAAACAACTGTTTAATTGCAAAAAGCCACCCGTAAAAAAGGTGGCTTTTTTTATTAATTTAACTAATGCGGGATTTCGACGTGTTATGACACCATTGGCATGAGTTATTCTTCCGTTTGAGTAGCTTCGTATTCTTTCAGCAGTTTTTCTTGTATATCGCCGGGAACCAGTTCGTATGACGAGAATTTCATGTTGAACGACGAGCGTCCTCCTGTAATGGAACTGAGGGCGGTCGAGTAGGTTGCCATCTCTTTCAATGGAACTTTGGCGATGATTTTTTCAAAACCTTTGACGCTTTCCATGCCCATGATGATGGCACGGCGACCTTGCAGATCGCTCATGACATCTCCCATTTTGTCCGATGGGACGAGAACTTCGACGTCATATACCGGTTCAAGAATTTTGGGGCCTGCATTTTTGAAAGCCTCACTGAAAGCATTGCGTCCGGCGAGGCGGAATGAAATTTCATTTGAGTCTACGGGGTGCATCTTTCCGTCATAAACACATACGCGTACGTCGCGGGCATACGAGCCTGTGAGAGGCCCTTGTTCCATGCGGTCCATCAATCCTTTGAGAATGGCCGGGAGGAAACGGGCGTCGATAGCACCACCTACGATACAGTTCACAAATACCAGTTTCCCACCCCAGTCGAGGTCGATTGTCTGTGTGTCGCGGACATTCATCTTGAATTCCTGATTGCCGAATTTATAACTTTCGGGTGCCGGCATGCCTTCATAATAAGGCTCGATGATGAGATGTACTTCGCCGAATTGTCCGGCACCACCCGATTGCTTTTTGTGTCGGTAATCGGCTCGGGCGGCTTTGGTGATGGTTTCCCGGTAAGGGATGCGTGGTTCTTGGAATTCGACCATCAGCTTTTCATTGTTTTCGATGCGCCATTTGAGGGTGCGCAGGTGGAATTCGCCTTGTCCCGATACGATCGTTTGTTTCAGTTCTTTCGATTGCTCGACGATCCATGTCGGGTCTTCTTCGTGCATGCGTACCAGAATCTCGTTCAGTTTTTCGGCATCGGCCTCATTGACGGGTTTTATGGCGCGTTGTATTTTCGAATTGGGGAATTTCATCAGGTCGAAGATGTATTCGCAACCTTTCTCGTTCAGCGTATTACCGGTGCGTACATCTTTCAGTTTTACGGTTGCACCTATATCTCCGGCTACGAGTTCGTCGACTTTGGTACGTATTTGTCCGCATACGCAACTCAGCTGGGCGATACGTTCTTTGCTGCCTCGATTCATATTTTGTAGGTCGTCTCCCTCGTGTACTTTTCCCGACATAACCTTGAAGTACGAAACCTCTCCGATATGCGGTTCGACGGTCGTTTTGAAGAAATAAAGGCTGGTAGGGCCTTCGGGGTCGGGGGCGACTTCGGTACCATCGTGAGAAACGGGTTTGGGCATGTCGGTAACAAAAGGAACCACGTTTCCGAGGAACTCCATCATGCGGCGCACACCCATGTCGCGTAACGCGCTTACACAGAATACGGGGAAAATATCGCGGGTGATAAGCCCTTTGCGGATACCTTCCCGCATTTCGTCTTCGGTAAGAGTGCCTTTGTCGAAGAATTTTTCCATCAATGCCTCGTCGTTTTCTGCGGCGGCTTCGACCAGTTGTTTATGCAGTTTGAGGGCTTTCTCTTTTTGGTCGGCCGGTATATCCGATATGGTCGGAGTTCCGCCGTCGGGACCCCAACTGTACATTTTCATAAGCAGGACATCGATCATGGCGTTGAAATTGGGTCCACAGACGATGGGGTATTGTATCGGCACGACTTTGCTGCCGAAGTCTTCTCGGAGTTGCTCGATGACGGCATCGTAATCGGCTTTTTCTCCGTCGAGTTGGTTCATGGCAAAAATGACGGGTTTTTGCATCTCTTCGGTATAGCGGAAGATATTTTGAGTACCTACTTCAACACCGTATTGCGAATCGATGACGATAACACCCGTATCGGTAACATTCATGGCTGTAAGAGCACCGCCGATAAAATCGTCGGCTCCCGGACAGTCGATGACATTCAGCTTCTTGTTTAAAAACTCGGCATAAAAAACGGTAGAGAAAACCGAGTATCCATACTCTTTCTCTACCGGAAAATAGTCGGTAACCGTGTTCTGTGCCTCGACAGAACCTCTGCGTTTTATAACCCCACACTCGTAGAGCATGGCTTCTGCGAGCGTGGTCTTTCCCGAACCTTTACTGCCCAAGAGGGCGATGTTTTTGATTTCGTTGGATTGATACACTTTCATGGAATATCAGATTTAAAGGTAAAAAATGTGTTTTTCTCGGGTATCGTTGTGTTTTTACGATACGAAGCGCAAAGTAGAGAAAATAATCGATAAAAGCAATTTATGAAATGTGTTACAGAGCAGGTTTTTTTAATACTTTCCACTCTTTGAAAAACAGGAGATGCCAGTATTTTTTTTGGTAATTCTGGAAAACTTCTGTTAGTACCTTATACAAAGGACTTTGGGATAATTACCCGTTTTTGAGGTAATGACTTGGCAACGGTACAATCTGCTGCGTTCTACCTTGAATTGCTTTCAAGTAACTCGTTTCTGTGTACAAAAATAATAGAATAGTCCGATGTACACAAGGTACATCAAAGAAAAAGTTCGACTATTTTTTTAGTTTGTTTAATCGCATTACAATCGAAGTTTGACTTCTACCCATTTTGTTTGCAATATATTTGACACTCTTACCTTCATTGTGCAGTTTCAATAAAAATTGGTCTGCACTTCTTGTCCATCTTTTATTGGCGTTAGGGTGCTTTACATAGCTTTCTTCTGACACCTTTTCGGGGTGCAAGAATTCATCCACAAATACAGACGGGAAACGCTTATCGTATAATACAAGCGTTTTTATCTTAGCCCTTGTTATTGCAACATAGAATAATCTTCTTTCTTCTCCGTATGGGAATTGGTCGCTCTTAGTGAGCACATAGTTAAGCACAGGGTCGTCACTCACCTGTGATGGGAAACCGTATGTATCTTTATTGCATTGTAAGAGTATTACATAATTCGCTTCAAGACCTTTTGACTTATGTACGGTTAAAAACTCTATTTTTCGTCCTCCTATCACATAGTAGAATCTATTACCCTCTTTAATTGATTGGTACATAAAAGAGAGGTAGTAATCATCAAAAGAGTAACGCCCCAATAGGAATATTGATTTATCCGATGGAATAGAAGCCACAAGTTGCCCTATCGTATTGCAGTAATCTCGTCTATCATAAGCATAGAATTCCAACTCGGTTCTCATTTCTGAGCTGAACGAATGGATATTCTTTTGTATTTGGGCTTTATTGCGTTGTATAAAGTTCGACGATAAAGAAACCAAAGGCTCTCCAAACCTGTATGTAGTTTCAATCTTGTTTATCTCCGTTGCTCCAAAATATTCGGGGAATTGATTGAATAGAGCCATATCACTTCCCGAAAAACGATAAATAGACTGCCAATCATCACCCACACAATACAACTTTGCAGGAGGATTACCCTCTCGCAATACTTTCAAGAAGTTGTAACGGTCAACAGATATATCTTGAAACTCATCCACTATGATATAATCATATTCAACAGGGTGTGAAGTACGACATATCTCAGTGGCTTGAAGAATAGCATCGGTAAAATCAATTTGGTTACTATCGCTTAACGCATTTATGTAGCGTTCATATACAGGTTGAAATATATTCTTGATGATAAACACACTTCGTTCATCATCTGCATTTTTGGCTTGTTTTAAAACCTCTTTAACTGATTTACAACTTGATTTTACCAATGTAACGAAAGTAACAACAAGTCGTATAAACGCCTTTTCCTGCTTGCTGCCTTTGGGTAGTACTAAATCGTATAACTCCTCATCGGTCTTTTCTTGAATTGGTACACCTGCTTCAGCTAATAGTTTACGGAGTTTATCCCTAATATCAGAATAATGGAAATCTGCACTTGATGTTACTAAAAGTTGTGTGCCAAATTTCTCGTGAGCAGTTTTCTTCCAAGTTATACCATCATTGTATTTCTGATTGGCTTCTTCGTAGGTTATACCCTTATCTTTTGCGAACCAAGCAGGAACAAGCCCGTGTTCATCAACTCCGAAATGTTCAAGATAGATGCGTTTGGTTACTCCTCCTTGCTTAAAATATATTGAGAAGTCGGGACGATATTGTGAGTGCATCTCATCTGCTAATTGATGTTCGTATGGTTCTTCATATCTGAATTTCACTCCCAGCGAGGACAAAGCAAAACATATTTTTTGTTCTTGTTCACTTCTCACATATATGGCTCTGCCGTCCATATCGGGGAACATCGCCTTTAGCTGCACATTCTTTAGTCCTGATAATTGCTCCCGTCTTTCATTCTTGCGTTGTTCCCAATCAGCTTCATTCGTTTGGTAATCAATAAAGTATTCCACTATACTTTTCTTGAAAGACGATTTATCTAACAATTTGTGATATATATCTACAAACAATGAATCTGTATTGTCGCAAATAGATGGTTTTGTACCTGTCGTTTTGCCTATAATATCAATGGCTAACTTATGGAATGTGTAACCTTTCAATCCATTGGTCGCCATTCTTTCGGTTAGTTCGGCTGCTGCTTTGTTGGTATAACTGATAAGTAAAATTCTTTCAGGTGCTATACCCTTGATTTCGGTGAGATATTTAACCTTACCGACAATTGAAGAGGTTTTACCACTACCTGCACTGCTGACTACTAAACAATTATCCTCTTCTGAAACAATTGAGCGTCTTTGTTGCTTGTCTAATGGGTATTTTAGGCAATGGTCGAAAAAGTCCCTGTGCGTGTCAAGTAGAAAGGTTATAACACCATCATTATGTTGTTTTACAAGTTTGTTGATTCTTCCAAAGTCGTTAATGAATTTGGATATGGTTTCTGATGGAGTGATGTTAAAGGCTTTAAGTTTCTTCAGAAGTGAATATGCCTCTTGGAAATGTACCTTATAATGATTGATGAAATCTTTTTCTTGCGTTGCGGAGATTACCCTGCCATAAAAGCCATTATTTAAGTCTGAGGGAATATCTATAAACGCCCCCTCCTTAAGAGCCGATAATCTCTCTTTTGCTTGCTCATAATTTGATTTCTCGCTATATGCAGATATATGGTTTAGCTTTTCTGCAAGCTCTTTGGATTTGTTTTTTAGGCGTGTTCGTACCATCGCTATTACAATAACCGAAATAGCAATTATACAAATTACCCAAATGAACAATGGCTGCATATTGGAAGTAATATTTATCTGAATCTTTCAATCCATCTATAATCATCCCCCTTAGTACTCCACTGAAATTTCCACATATCACCTGTATTATCGTTTATAAGATAGTATTGATACATACTTGTCAGTGGCTGAATAGAGAATATACACCTTTCGTTATTTTCTACTAATTCGTATTTATTTATAGGAATACAAAATAGGTTGTCTAAATCTTGTGTACTATATTGAACTTGCCATAGTCGTCCATTATATGAGTCCAACAATATAAATGTCCACATGTTGTCAGTGGCAAACATCTGAAATCTATTAGTCCAATTTGACGACTTCTCAGGATATGCAAGAGAAAATATGTTGATTGGTGCAGCAAACATGTAATCCTCACCCTTGACACTAAACTGGACTTGCCAATTCTTACCTGTATATGTATCAAGCATTATGAATGTCCACATATTCTGTGTTTCATAAAGGCGAAATCGTCCTTCTTTATCTCCTAAAATTTCTCTCGCACTACAAATTTCCCAAGACTGACCATCATCTTGAATTTGTTGTACTTCGCCTGTCATTGTATTTAAGCGAAGTTGATTATGATAGTTCCGAGTCTTATACATTTTATAGACTTGAGCATATGATGTAAAAGCTATAACCATTAAAGCGAATAATACGAAAAGCTTTTTCATAATTCTGTTATGTTATTATTTGACAATTAACGGATTGTATTTCTTATTCATGTACCAGATACATTTTGAATAAGTCGCATACATTGGATACTAAATATCCTCTAAATCTTTTTGAATTTTAGTTTCTACATTTTGAGAATCACGATAACGAATCATTACCATACCCTCATAAATACCAGAAGTTTTTTCTATCGATAATTCAATGTTTCCTCCTGTTACCTCCCAAGCACTACCCCAAACAACAGTTCCTTGATGAACTTCTGCCATTAAAGCTGTATTGGAATCCGAATGGGCAGGGTTCTTCTCTTTTGAAATAGTCGGATTGCCATATTTTCGGGTGTATAAATCTTTATAATAGTTATAAGTATTAACAAGCGTATTCCATTCACCACTTGGGTCAAACAACACAGCTACGGCAAATACACTTTTCCCATCATCTGTAGCTGTTACACCTATAGTTGCATTACGACCTGTAAAGTCTCCCATAAACAATGCAAGATTGTTTTCACTGCCAATAGAAGTGAATCCTTTAGCTTTTAACTTCTGACAAAATTCAGTGATGACCAATATAAAATTGGCTTCCGAATCATATACTCGCCGGAATATACCCAACCCTCTCAATTCCCGGATCAAACGCTCCCGTTCGAGGATAATCCCAGTCCGCCGATTCTGGAAAAGATCATATTGCCGGAGAAGGGCCAAAGCGGTCTGTTGGGTCAGCCCCCCGATATTATAAGGAGCTTTCACCCGATTCAATATTCCGACTACTTCCGGATCGGCTAAGCCTATCCCCAAACGCAATCCTGCCATTCCCCAAGCTTTCGACAGAGTCTGCAAAACAACGACATTCCGGTATTTATCCAATAAATGCACCGCAGAAGGTGCGTCTGTAAAATCGATATAGGCCTCGTCGACGATCACCATTCCCTGAAACTCCCCACACAACCGCTCAATCTGCCCGTAAGGGATAACCTTCCCGGTAGGATTATTAGGCGTACAAAGGAAAATCAGTTTGGTATGCTCGTCGGTAGCTGCCAGCAATTTGTCAGCAGAGAATTGGAAGTCATCATCCAACAATACTTTCCGATATTCCACATCGTTTACATCGGCACAAACCTGATACATTCCATAGGTAGGATCAATAGCTACTACATTATCTTTACCCGGTTCACAGAAAGCACGAAAGACCAAGTCGATGGCTTCATCACTGCCGTTTCCGAGAAAAATATGTTCGGGAGATACTTTCTTAATTTTCGACAACAATGTTTTCAGTTCACACTGCATAGGGTCCGGATAACGGTTGTGAGGCGTATTGTACGGATTTTCGTTTGCATCCAGG
>OMGY01000837.1_pt1 | contig 32574 bp, 21 predicted proteins | sample 1674461 | NCBI WGS metagenome assembly OMGY01 (sample SAMN05578579, study PRJEB25193) | human gut metagenome | biome: Human Microbiome; feature: human-associated habitat; material: feces | host: Homo sapiens | place: USA:Birmingham | reverse complement strand
CGCTAGCTCAGCAGGTAGAGCACAACACTTTTAATGTTGGGGTCCTGGGTTCGAGCCCCAGGCGGATCACAAAAAGGAGAGAATATTTTCTCTCCTTTTTTATTGATAATCAATTCGTTACAAACAGATTTTTATATATTCGCTTAATAATTTTATGCTTAAAAACATGTTTTTACATGTCATTTTTGGTTGATTTTGGTATATTTTTGCCCCGTTGTGATACTGATTATACACCTACTGTGATACCATTATGAATTATCCAAAGCTGAGATTCGTTTTTGACCGCAAGAGGGTCGCTACCAAGAAGGATCAATTGAAAATCAGAGGGTTACACAAAAGTAACTCTCTTTTTTTATGCCTGAATTGCGCAAGTTTACCTGCTTCATGTAAACTGAGATGTAAGCCAAAAATGGAAGCAATGATTATCGTAATCTGCTTAAATCAAAAGCTTTAAAGAATGGAGAATAGTCACTTATGGTGAGAATCTGTCAGAATGGAAAGAAGAAGTACAAGAATGTGGGAGTTTCTGTTGATCCTGCGCATTGGGACTTCAAGAAGAATTTACCCTTAAATTCGGTCGGAGGGATTAATTTTAGCTTTATAAATCCATGTGGGTACAATTTCTAAATTTCAGTTCTTATAAAGGGGATTTATCATTTTAATACCCGCATGGATTTCAGAGTATGGATTCAGTTCTTATTAAATATCTCATGCAGACTACTATGTTTAATGGTACGATAGTTACTATTTATCCTCTCTCCATACTTATTAATTTAGAACCTTTCACTATCTTTGCGCCAATTCCAATGAACTAATGCGTTAGGAAGTTGGAAGGACATATTTAAGAAAGGTGTTATTGAAATTATCTTCTGCTGACAAATTCTCGCAAAATTTGGAATGGAGTGAAGATGATAACAATAGCACCCACATTTTGGATATATACTTACCTTATGTCTGTAAGGTTTCTATATGCCCTTTGGTGTGGGTGGCTATTGTTTTATCTACTCCAAAGGCAATGCGAGAAGCCCGTCAGTGAGATAAAGCAAATAGTGTTCCCACACCTTTTTTTATTTTAATAGCTTATCCATAGGGAACAGATAAGCACTAATTATCAAATGCTATGGGTTTATTTGGCGGTATCAATGCTGTAAATGAAATCAATTCTCTTATTGCTCAGATAGAGAGAAACATGAATGCTTTAGCCCCTATGATAGAATTGAATGGGATGAAGCATACTACACAATCTAAAGAATTAACAAAGCTCGTTCGCAGGGATTTGGACAGAATTAAAGACCTGTTGAATCAACATAGTTCTGCCAGAGTAGCCGTTTACAGACTTAAAGGTGATAAAGTGGATTCTACGACATTAGTTGGATTTCTTGAAATGTGTCTTAAACAAGCTGAAAGTCTTATATAATTATGGGTGCGAATGATATTAAGTTAGGACTATTCATTTTAGTTATGCTCCTTATTGGTGCTTTCATTGGTTACTGTTTGGCAAGTTAAGAAGCTACTACTACATGGAATTATATTCTGCTTTGAAATAAACAAAAATATGAACTTATGGATTACTCAAATTCAAGCGTGGCTGTTTATAAGATAAATGGCTATGTGGAGAAGATAAACGCTCAATTAAAGAGTGTTTTAACCATACTGAAAGAGAACGGGAATGAGATTAATCATGACAGTGCCATTAAGATTTCAAAACTATTACCGTCATGTGTAGATTACTACGAACAGATTACATACATTCTCTCAACTATGCCAGAGTATGCACAGTTTATGGTTAAAATGGACAATAATGTAAACAGGTGGGATGGCAAGTCTGTTCCACTGATGGATTGGATTACAACTTTTGAAATAATCCTCTCACAGTTGATAGAAGAAGTTGAGAGGGAACTTAAATAAACTGAATTAAATATGAGAACATTGAGATTAATTGGAACGACCTTATTAATGGTCATGTTGGCTGCAAACTTTACAGCTTGTAGTGAAGATGATGACGAACAGATAATCATTGAACAAGCCAACCTTATAGGCAAATGGCAATCCACTTGGGAGAAGATTCACAAAGTGGAGAATGGCAAGGAAGTCGTTACCTCTGATGAAGCATATACCAACGGTCTATTGGAGTTCAAGGATGACGGAACTTGCATAGAGAGCCGTGTGGATGGTGGATATACTGAAACAAGTCGCTGGTCTTTAAAGGACAATAAGCTGACCATCTCTTATGATGATGGTTATTCAGATGTACTTACCGTCAATGAACTTACGGTTACTAAGTTGGTACTTGCCTTTGAGGATTGGGACAATTTAGACGATGGCAGCTTAGAATTGGACGACATTACTACGACCACCTACAAGAAGATTAATTGATTATCTAGTCTACTTGAACGGGACAGCATTTGAGGAAACTCTTATGCTGTTTTTTATATGGGTACGAATATTGAACTATTTTTCTTTATAATAGAGAGTTTACAAATTCATACCCATATAAGTTTTAACTCCCAATTAGCATACATAGTGAAGCACCCTAACTGTGATGTTTCATTACCCGTACTAATTCAAATTTAAGAGTGGATATTTCCTCTAAACTGTGATTATTTTTTTGTCGACTGATTGTGAGAAGTGGGACTGAGGCCGGGAGGTTGTCAGGAAAGGATCATTACAATAAAAAATCGCATGTCATTACAACATGCGATTAGATAGCCAGCTACTTTGGCCTCGTTAAGCGGTGTCAATATACGATAGGGAATTCTATTGTTTCACTGGTTTCGTTCCAGCCTTCGATCGTGAAATTTCCCGATCCTTCACCGATGATGATATCTCCGAGAACGATATTCAATGTCAGTCGGGTATCGGCAGAAAGGGTAGTATTTATATTTTTTGTTAAGGTACGTACGCTACCGTCTTTGAGGGTAATCCGTAGTTCGAGTTTCGGATTGCTGGCCGAGGGGAAGAGCATAACAGTTCCGTTGGTCATCTGTTTCCCGTCTTCCGAGCGTACTAATTCGAATTTGACGGTCTTCGTTTTATTTTCAGGTTCCGCAGTGTAGTAATTGAGTTTTTCGGCGATGCTACCTATGCGGATTTCCATATTCGTTATGTTGGGACTGAATGTGCTCGAATCGTCGGTTGTAACGGATACTTTCAAGCCGGCGACCACCCTTTTCAGTGAAGCGCTGAGGTCTTCATAGGTAATATCGGTTTCTTCGACAGCGTATACCAAGTCGTAGACCGGATTATAGGTATCGTCCTCGGCGTTTTTACGAAGCGATAAATAGAGAGTCGACAGGTCGGCTCCGATTGTCAATCCGGGGTTATTGATTGACGGATTGCTATATATGGGATCTTCATATACAGGGGTTCCCCAGTAGACCATGTTATAGGTTTGTTCGGGGAGGGATAAAAGACGGTTGAAACCTTCATAAATGTGTCCGTCTTCGATCGGGTAGAAGCCGTTGAATACGGTCAGTTTGTTGTTTATGTAATTCCCGAAATAGATAGATGTCCCGGCTTTGCACGGGAATACTTCAAGTATGCCGGTCATGGGGATTGCAGGATCTAACGGACTGTCTACAAAAGCACGTAACTGAGGGGTTACCAGTTTGGGAGTGGACGGATCGGATATAATTTCTGTATTATTTTTTGAACAGGAAACGGTCAGCAGGAACAAGGGAAGAATTCCCCACATTATTTTTTTCATAATTTTCTTTCTTTTGAGATTGTTATAATCATTTCTTATATAACAAGAGAGAAGACATAAAGTTTTGAGATGAGGGTGGTGTGTATCATAATCGGGTGGGTAGGGTGTGATGATGAATGTCTTTTTGTTTTCGGACAAGGGCCCCTTCATCGTTTTCAAATAGCTGATTTTGAAAATAATCCCTTCTTTGTCCGAGACACTACCATGACTGCCAGATTATACTGTTGCTTAATTAATAACTCTTTGTTACTTTTGTCGCCTAATAAATGGTTTGGAGAGTTATGGACAGAACAGAAATGCAGAATGAGATTTATCCCGATTGCCCCATTCGCAATATCCTCGCGCGTATCTGTGATAAGTGGTCGTTATTGGTCCTTTATGTATTGAGTCAGGAACCCCTGTTGCGGTTTAATGCGTTGCAGAAGAGGATACCCGATATTTCACAGAAAATGCTGACGGTAACTTTACGTACGCTCGAAGAAGATGGATATGTGAAACGGGAGGTTTTTGCCGAAGTACCGCCGCGAGTGGAGTATTCGTTGACTGCACGGGCTGTATCTTTGTTGCCTTATGTCGATTCTCTGATTACATGGGCAAAAGATAACATGGCCGGTATTTTAGAGGACCGTAGCCGGAAGCACAAATGTGCATGACAAGTGTGCCGGGGAAGCTGTTTTTGCATATCATGGAAATATATGTAATTTTGTCCGCTGAAAATAGGGCTCGATGGGAGTTCCTCTTGGTAAATAGAGTATCTGTGTGATATAAGCCGCGAGTATGGATAATCGAATATTGATAATCGACGATGAACCGACGATACGCAAACTTTTGGCTCGTATGTTGGAGTTGGAGGGTTATGAAATATTTCAGGCCGATGATTGTATGTCGGGTATGAGACAATTGGCTTTGCGTAATCCTCAATTGGTTTTGTGCGATGTTTTTTTGCCCGATGGCAACGGGGTCGAATTGGTAAAAAATATAAAGTCGGCAGTCCCTGATGTCGAAGTAATACTGTTGACAGCTCACGGAAATATTCCCGACGGAGTACAGGCGATCAAAAACGGTGCATTCGATTATATAACCAAAGGCGACGACAATAACAAGATTATACCTATCATCAGCCGGGCGATGGATGAGGTGCATAAGCGCATGAAGTCGGCTTCGGCATCGAAGTCCGATTCCGAATGCTCTTTCGCTTCTATTTTGGGACAGTCCGATTGCATGAAACGGGTTATCGGTTTAGCGGAGAAAGTGGCTAAGACCGATGTTCCTGTTTTGTTGACAGGAGAAACCGGGACAGGAAAAGAAGTGTTTGCCCAAGCGATTCATAATAATAGCGGGCGGAGTAAGAAGCCTTTTGTTGCAGTCAATTGTTCGGCATTCAGCAAAGAATTGTTGGAAAGCGAGATGTTTGGTCATAGAGCCGGGGCATTTACCGGAGCGGTAAAAGATAAGAAAGGTTTGTTTGAAGAAGCCAATAACGGAACGATTTTTCTCGATGAGATCGGTGAGATGGCCTTTGAATTGCAAGCCAAACTTTTGCGGGTACTTGAATCGGGTGAATATTTGAAGATAGGAGATACCAAACCGACGAAAGTAAATGTGAGAGTTATTTCGGCGACGAATCGCAACTTGAAGCAAGAAATTGAAAATAAGACTTTCCGAGAAGACTTGTTTTTTCGTCTTTCGGTTTTTCATATCGAATTACCTCCGTTGAGAGAACGTATGGGAGACATAGAAATCCTTGTAAAAGAATTTTTATTGCGTTACAGTAAAAAGATGGGGCGCAAAGTAGAGGGTATAACACCCGAATGTTTATCTGCGCTGTCTACTTATTCATGGCCGGGCAATATACGGGAATTGCGAAATGTGATAGAACGCTCTATCATCGTGTGCGATGACTATTTGACGTTAAGCGATCTTCCAGTTGAAATACAGTCATTCTCTTCTTGTCAGAAAAATCTGCCGCAAAACGAGTTTGAATTGGCGGGAGCAGAGCGTCGCCATATCGAGAAAGTATTGCGGTACACCAAAGGAAATAAAACCGAGGCTTCCCGTTTATTGAAGATTGGTTTGACGACTCTTTATCGTAAAATCGAAGAGTACAAGATTATTCTTGATTAGCATTTGTTTTTGTATCGTTTTATTTATCGGGAGAATCTGCTCATGCAAGATTCTCCCGATTTTTTTATTTCTTGACTGTTTTTTAATTGGAAGTATTTTCCTTCTGTTTTCTGAATAGGCATACTTGTTTGGTTTTTTTTTCGTTTTGGGGTTTGATTTTTTCAAAATGAAAAGGTCTTATAGGGATTCTTTTTGCTTCTTTTATTTGTAATATATTGCAAATAAGGAACTTGTGTATATGTCGGTTTTTGTGGCACGTTTTTGGTATAATACCGGATAACCAAAAAAAATTTTATGTATGATCTAAAAAAGAAAAAGTACTATGGAAGTAATCGGTTTTTTAATATGCCTATTGAGCGGAATACTCTGTTTCTGGCTATTTTACAAATGTATAGATTGGTTTGACAAAATGTAAAAAAGGAGATTTTATGTACACAGCATTATTTATTGTGGCGGTTGTAATGTTCATCTATATGATGTATGTCCTCATCAAGCCCGAGAAATTTTAAGAACAAATAGGTAAGGTAAAAAAATGTAACTATGAATACAGAAATTTTAGGTGTTGTAGCTCAAATCGTTATTTTGTTGCTGTTGAGCTATCCCCTGGGAAAATATATGGCGAAGGTATATAAAGGAGAGAAAACCGTTCTCGACTTTATGAAACCGGTGGAGAGATTGATGTTCCGGTTGTCGGGTGTCAATCCCGAGGAAGAGATGAACTGGAAACAATTCTTGCGTGCGTTGTTGATGGTCAATTTGTTTTGGTTTGTATGGGGTATGGTTTTGTTGGTAAGTCAGGGGTATTTGCCTCTTAATCCCGACGGAAATATCGGACAGACCTGCCACCAAGCATTCAATACATGTATCTCGTTTATGGTGAACTGTAACTTGCAACATTATAGCGGTGAAAGCGGTCTGACCTATTTCACGCAGTTGTTCGTTATCATGCTTTTCCAGTTCATTACCGCAGCAACCGGTATGGCAGCTATGGCCGGTATCATGAAAGCCCTCGCAGCCAAAACGACAAAAACGATAGGAAACTTTTGGAATTTCCTCGTATTGAGTTGTACCCGTATCCTCGTGCCTCTGTCGCTTATCGTAGGTATCGTACTTATAACAGAAGGTACTCCTATGGGATTTGACGGTAAAATGGAGATCACGACCCTCGAAGGAGAGACCCAAATGGTTTCGCAAGGACCTACGGCAGCTATTGTTCCTATCAAACAATTGGGAACGAATGGCGGTGGTTACTTCGGAGTCAATTCTTCACACCCTCTTGAAAACCCGACATACTTGACGAATATTTTTGAATGCTGTTCTATTCTTATCATTCCGATGGCGATGGCTTTTGCATTCGGGTTTTATATCCGACGTAAAAAATTGGGCTATGCCATATATGGAGTCATGTTTGCTGCATTCCTTATCGGTGTGATTATCAACGTCTCACAGGAAATGGGCGGTAACCCCCGTATCGACGATATGGGTATTGCCCAAGAGCATGGAAGCATGGAAGGTAAGGAGATACGTTTGGGTGCAGGAGGTACAGCCTTGTGGAGTGTTGTAACGACTGTAACGTCGAACGGTTCGGTAAATGGTATGCACGACTCTACAATGCCGTTATCGGGTATGATCGAAATGCTCAATATGCAGATCAATACTTGGTTCGGTGGTGTCGGCGTAGGGTGGATGAACTACTTTACTTTCATTATCATTGCCGTCTTCATCAGTGGTCTGATGGTGGGACGTACTCCCGAATTCCTTTGTCATAAGGTCGAAGCCCGGGAAATGAAAATCGCTTCTATCGTGGCCTTGCTTCATCCGTTTGTCATTCTTGTAGGTACGGCCCTCGCATGCTATTTGTATGCACATGCACCTGCATTTGTAGCCAGCGAAGGCGGCTGGTTGAACAACCCGGGATTCCACGGATTGAGTGAGATACTTTACGAGTATACATCATGTGCTGCCAATAACGGTTCCGGATTCGAAGGTTTGAGCGATAATACATGGTTCTGGAACTATTCCTGCGGTATCGTTCTTATTCTGAGTCGTTTCATTCCTATTGTAGGACAAGTCGCTATTGCCGGTCTGTTGGCTCAGAAACGATATATCCCCGAAGGCGCCGGAACATTGAAGACCGATACGGTAACATTCAGTATCATGACGTTTGCCGTTATCTTCATCGTTGCTGCATTGTCGTTCTTCCCGGCACACGCTTTGAGTACTATCGCAGAACATTTCAGTTTATAAGGTGAAAAAACATATTATAGAGAAAACTAATTATGAAAGCTAATAATTCAACATCGCTGTTTCAAAAAGATCAAGTTATGGAGAGCTTGAAACAGTCGTTCGTAAAGCTGAATCCCAAAACCTTGATAAAGAATCCGGTGATGTTCACCGTAGAGGTATCGACTTTCTTTATGCTTCTCGTGACCATTTATTCGGCATTCAGTAATACACAAGGATCATTTGTATATAATTTGCTGGTTTTTGTAATCCTGTTCATAACCATACTTTTTGCCAATTTCGCCGAAGCGATTGCTGAGGCTCGCGGTAAAGCTCAGGCCGATAGTTTGCGCAAAACCCGTGAAGAAACTCCGGCCAAGCTTGTTGTCGACGGTCAGGTAAAATGGGTGAACAGCTCGCAATTGAAAAAAGGAGATGTGTTTGAGTGTGAAGCAGGTGATGTAATCCCGGCCGATGGTGAAATAATCGAGGGTCTTGCATCTATCGATGAAAGTGCCATTACCGGAGAATCTGCTCCTGTAATACGAGAAGCCGGTGGTGATAAAACATCTGTAACCGGCGGTACAAAGGTGCTTTCGGATCATATCAGAGTGAAAGTTACGACCCAGCCCGGTGAGAGTTTCCTCGATAAAATGATTGCTCTCGTAGAAGGGGCAAGCCGTCAAAAGACTCCGAATGAAATCGCATTGACGATTCTGTTGGCCGTATTTACTCTTGTTTTCTTGGTGGTATGTATCACGTTGAAACCGATGGCCGATTATTCCAATACCGTTATTTCGATCGCTGCATTCCTTTCGCTTTTTGTATGTCTGATTCCTACAACGATCGGTGGCCTTCTCTCTGCTATCGGTATTGCCGGAATGGATCGTGCCTTGCGTGCCAATGTGATTACGAAATCTGGTAAAGCTGTCGAGACAGCGGGTGATATCGATACACTCTTGCTCGATAAGACTGGTACGATTACGATCGGTAATCGTCGTGCTACTGCTTTCTATCCGGTAAGTGGAATGGATAAACATTCTTTCGTTGAGGCTTGTCTCATGTCGTCGGTATCGGACGATACGCCCGAAGGAAAATCGATTATCGAATTGGGTCATGAAATCGGTGTACGTATGAGAAGTCTGAATACCGAAGGTTCCAAGATGATCAAATTTACTGCCGAAACGAAATGTTCAGGTATCGATTTGAAAGACGGGACGGAGATTCGTAAAGGTGCTTATGACGCTATACGCGATATTACGGCCAAAGCCGGAAATCCGTTCCCCAAAGAAACAGAAGAAGTTATCTATAAGATAACCGGCAACGGCGGTACTCCTCTGGTGGTAAGTATCGATAAGAAGGTGGCCGGTGTCATCGAGTTACAAGATATTATAAAACCCGGTATCGTAGAACGCTTCAAACGTTTACGTAAGATGGGTGTAAAAACGGTGATGGTAACCGGTGATAACCCTCTGACTGCTAAATATATTGCCGAGAAAGCCGGTGTAGATGATTTTATTGCGGAGGCTAAGCCCGAAGACAAGATGAATTACATCAAGAAAGAGCAGGCTGCCGGTAAGCTGGTTGCCATGATGGGCGACGGTACGAACGATGCTCCGGCATTGGCTCAGGCAAATGTAGGTGTAGCGATGAACAGCGGTACACAAGCGGCAAAAGAGGCAGGTAACATGGTCGACCTCGATAATGACCCGACCAAGTTGATCGAAATTGTCGAAATCGGTAAACAGTTGCTGATGACTCGCGGTACGTTGACCACGTTCTCTATCGCTAACGACGTAGCCAAATACTTCGCCATCATTCCGGCCTTGTTTATGTTGACCATACCTCAGTTGGCATCGCTCAACGTAATGGGTCTGCATAGTCCCGAGAGTGCGATTTTGTCGGCTATTATATTCAACGCGATTATCATACCGATTCTTATTCCGTTGGCATTGAGAGGTGTTGCCTATAAGCCCATCGGAGCAAGTGCATTACTTCGTCGCAACCTGCTTATTTACGGTGTCGGCGGTCTTATCGCACCTTTCGTCGGAATCAAGCTTATCGATTTGATTGTCGGTCTTTTCTTCTAATTAAAAAACAAAGTAAGTTATGAAAAATCTTATAAAGTCATTACGCTTTACTCTCGTATTTTGCGTATTTATTTCAATAAGTTACATTTTCGTTTTGTGGTTGTATGCCCGTATTACGGGCAGCAATAATGCCGAGACGGTTACCTTGAACGGTAAAGTGGTAGGTGCTGCGAATGTAGGACAGATGTTCACTCAGGATATTTATTTCTGGGGACGTCCCTCCAAGGCCGGTAACGGATACGATGCATCGAGTTCGGCCGGTAGTAACAAGGGTCCTACGAATGAGGAATACTTGGCCGAGGTAGAGAGTCGTATCGATACTTTCTTGGTACATCATCCTTATCTCGAACGTAAAGATGTACCGGCCGAAATGGTTACGGCCAGTGCTTCGGGGCTGGATCCCAACATCACTCCCGAGTGTGCTTATGTCCAGGTAAAACGTGTGGCTGCCGCCCGTAGTATGGACGAGAGTCGTGTTAAAGCTCTTGTTGATGCAGCGGTGGAAAAACCTTTGTGGGGTATTTTCGGAACGGAAAAGGTAAATGTTCTGAAATTGAATGTCTCTCTTGACGAAACGAAATAATTGAAAAAACAAAAAAGAATAGTGTCCGGAAGATACGGACAAAAATAAGTATAGAAATTTTTTAAGGATTATGAAAAAAGGATTCATCGCAGCTTTTGCAGCTGCATCGATTATGCTTTCGAGCCATGTTGTTGCTCAGGAAAAATTTACGGTCAGTGGAAAAGCCGATTTTGTAAGTGATTACATTTGGCGTGGTATGGATCAGAACTCTGGATTTTCAGTACAACCCTCTCTCACGTTGAGTTGGTATGGTGTCAGCCTCAATTGCTGGGGTAGTCAAAGCCTCACCAAATGGGAAGATGGAGGTGCCAAAGAATTCGACATCAACCTGAGTTATTCGATAAAAGGTTTTACGGTTACGGTTTCGGATTATTGGTGGTCGGGAGTGAATAAACCCTATGGACATTATCGCAATTCTCACTATTTCGAAGGAACTTTGGCTTACAGTTTTGCCGATCTTTGTCCCAAATTCCCGTTGGCTATCTCTTGGAGTACGATGTTTGCGGGAGCCGATAGAGACACCAATCCTGTTACTGGCGAATTGTATGGAAAGCTCAGAGGTTCGACGTATGTGAACTTTTCTTGTCCGGTTGCTTTACCGGCCGATATAACACTTACTCCGGCTCTCTCGTTTACTCCGTGGAAGGGTATGTACCACAACAAAGCAGCTATCACCGATATTTCGTTAAAAGCCAATAAAGATATCAAGATAACCGATAATTTTTCGATACCTTTGTTTGCGCAGGTGATTGTAGCTCCTCAATTCGATAGAACATATATCGTAGCAGGATTTACTTTGGGCTTCTAAGAGTAAGCTTTATGCAAAACGAAGATAACAACAATGTACAGTATTTCTTAGACCTTATCCGTCGTTCGCGCCGGGGAAAATTCAAAGTGTACATAGGTATGATTGCGGGAGTGGGAAAGACCTACCGCATGTTACAGGAAGCGCACGAATTACTCGAAAGCGGCGTCGATGTGCAGATAGGGTATGTCGAAACACATGGAAGAGCAGGAACGGAGGCCCAGTTAGTGGGCCTCCCTGTTATTCCTCGGAAGAAGATATTTTATAAAGGGAAAGAGCTCGAGGAGATGGATTTGGAAGCTATTCTCCAACGGCATCCCGAGATTGTGGTCGTAGACGAGTTGGCCCATACCAACGTCGAAGGTTGTCGTAACCGAAAACGCTGGGAAGACGTTCTCGAACTTCTTGATGCCGGGATAAATGTTATCTCGGCTATCAATATTCAGCATATCGAGAGTCTCAACGACGAAGTCAAAGATATTGCCGGTATCGAAGTAAAAGAGCGTGTGCCCGATCGTATTTTACAAGAGGCCGATGAGGTGGTGAACATCGACTTGACCGCCGAGGAGTTGATTGCGCGCTTGAAAGCCGGGAAGATTTATCGTCCCGAGAAAGTGCAGACGGCTCTGAACAATTTCTTTAAGACCGAAAATATCCTTCAATTGCGGGAACTCGCTCTTAAAGAGGTGGCATTCCGAATCGAGCGGAAAGTCGAGAGCGAGGTCATACCTACGAGCAATGCTCCGGCACGCCGAGAAAAAGTACTGGCCTGTATCAGCAGCAACGAGCAGACTCCGCGACACATCATCAGGAAGGCTTATCGGTTGGCATCTCGTTACAATACCTCTTTTATTGCATTGTATGTGCAGACGCACAAGGAAGATCCCGATCGTATAAGTTTGGCATCGCAACGTTATCTGATCAACCATTTCGAGTTGGTTACGGAGTTGGGGGGTACAATAAAGCAGGTTGCTGCCGATTCGGTAACCGATGTGATTATCGATGTTTGTCGGGAAAATCAGATTACGGTCGTGTGTATGGGACAGCCTTCGTTTTCCATGCCCAATGTATTGTTCTCGATAGGGCGTTACCGTAAGTTTATGAAGGCTTTGGCCGAAATGCGTATCGATTTGATTATTATTTCATAACCTAACGTATTGTGAATATGAAAAACATGACTATTAAGGCAAAGCTCACCCTTGCGATAGGAGTTTTGGTGTCGATGATCGTCCTCTTGGTTGTATTGTCGATCGCCAATTTACAGATTTTGACGGCTACCGATCCTGAGAGTCCGGCTGCCGGGCCGGGACTGAACAGGGCTCTTATTTCGGTTTCGGTAATCGGTGTTATTTGCATTCTTATAGGTATTGCCATTCTTATCCGCATTCCCATATCCATCAATAATCCCATCAAACAGTTGACCGACGGTATTCTCGAAATTGCCAATCACAATTATGCTGTGAGGCTCGACCTGAAAGGAGATAGGGAGTTGGAGGCTGTTTCTCAGAATTTCAATCGTATGGCTCGCCGGTTGAACGACTATCACAATAGCACGCTTTCCGACCTGATGGCTTCGAAACGTTATCTCGAAACGATAATCAATTCGATCAACGAACCCATCATCGGCCTCGATAACGATATGCAAATATTGTTTATCAATAATGAGGCATTGAATGTGTTGAACTTGAAACGGGAAAATACAATCCGGAAGTCGGCGCAGGAAATCGCCATGAAAAATGACTTGCTGCGTCGTCTGGTACGGGGAATGCTCGACCGGAAGGACGAAAAGGAACAGAACCCTACGGCCAAGAAAGACCCTCTCAAAATATATGCGGACAATAAGGAGAGCTTTTTCCAAGTAAAATACATGGAGATTACGATGCCTGATAAAGACGGCGTTACCATCGTGAAAAAAGGAAATGTCATTCTGCTCAAAAATATTACCGAGTTTCAAGAACTCGATACGGCCAAGACGACTTTTATTTCGACCATATCGCATGAACTGAAAACACCTATTTCGGCCATATTGATGAGTTTACAACTATTGGAAGACAAACGTGTCGGTTCTCTGAATGCCGAACAGGAAGAGCTCTCCAACAGTATCAAGGAAAACAGCGAGCGTCTGCTGAGCATTACGGGAGAACTCCTCAATATGACGCAGGTCGAGAGCGGAAAATTGCAGCTGAAACCCAAAATTACCAAACCTATCGAATTGATCGATTACGCGATCAAGGCCAATCGTATACAGGCCGAGAAATTCGGAATCCAAATCGAAGTCGATTATCCCGAAACAATCAAAAAACTTTTTGTCGATAGTGAGAAGATTGCATGGGTCTTGACCAACTTGCTGAGCAATGCCATACGTTATTCGTCGGAAAATGGTCGGGTAATTGTCGGTGCTAGACAGAAAACGGAAAACAGTATCGAGATGTATGTACGGGATTTCGGCAAGGGGATAGATCCTCGTTACCATAAGAGTATTTTCGACCATTATTTCCGGGTTCCCGGTACTAAGGTTCAAGGAAGCGGACTGGGCCTTTCCATCTCCCGCGATTTTGTTATGGCTCATAACGGGACATTGGACGTCGAGAGCGAGTTGGGGAAAGGCAGTTGTTTCTCTATGGTATTGCCTTGTTAAGATGATATAGCGCAGAACGATTTTTGCGAGAATGAGAAAAAGGAGGCCGTTCATTATGAACGGCCTCCTTTTTTCGTAGAGATTTTATGGAACTTACTTGACGATCACTTTTTGGTCGTTTACCAGATAAAGTCCGGCCGGGAGATTCTCGATGAAATATACGCCCGGCGTATATTCGATTTGTTTTACGAGTTGGCCCGCAGCGTTGTGAACCGTAACCGTAAGGCTTTTTTGTACCAGAATTTCGAGTGAGCCGTTATTGCCTATGGCGACGAAATCGGGGCGAGAGGTTTCGGGTGCGATTTCGCTTATACCCGATGTCCCGTCTTGTGCTATGGCCCGTTCACCGAGGCTTCCGTATTCATTGACGGCTTTTACCGAGAAACATTCGGCTTCTTGGGTGGCATCGACCGTACTCGTGCATTCCGTAGTGATGTCGATTACCGAGTCATTTTGGAAAACGATATAGCAGATAGCGTAATCGCAGGCTTTCCAAGAAAGAGTGTTGCTGTTTTTCTTCACTTCTTCGGGGGCAGCGATCGGTTCGAAGAATTGGCGGGGATTCCAATTGTCTACACCCGGAATGATATTGTCATAATTCATTTGGGCGGCTTCCTCGGCCATGATGGTAGCCCGGCAACTTCCGGTTACTTTTTGATCATTATCGTCGGTATAAGAGTATTCCGTACGTCGGTTGCTCAGGTCGATGGGATTCCCGTTTATGTCCATGCTGTTATATTCGGCAAATAGTTTGGGAATTGTTCCCATCGTACTCCAACCTAATGAGCCAGCTTTTCGTTTCATGGTTGTATTGATGTATACGACGATGGGGCTGTTATGCCACGGGCGGCCCAGTGAATAGTCATCGGCGACACCGTCTATGATACAGTTGTCGAATACGTAACCGTATTTGGTACCCTCTTTATGAGCTGCGGCTGTAACGACACTTCCTTCCCGTGCATTATAGAGCGAGCAGGTCTCGAAGAGACACTCTCCGCCACCATAGATATAATCTACGGCACCTTCGACATAACAATCTTTTACATAGTGTCTGTCGTTGACGTTCTTTGTACTGGTTTGCCAAGTGTCTTGGTAAGAGCGGAACGAACAGCGATAGAATGCTTGCCGGTCGTTGGGCGAGTTTATAGCCAAAGCCATGGGACCGGCCTGTTCGTCTACTCCCCATGTATTGATGTAGGAGATGTTCTCGGTGTAGAAGTCGGTTGCGGAAACTTTCACTACCATTCCACCGTCTTGCAAGGGATGATATTCGGCATTATTACATGAATACTTCCATACATTCTCTCCGGAATCTTCACCGCCGCAATTGATTTTATATTGAATGATGGTGCGGTCGCGATCCTGACCGATAAGGTGGATAAACGGTTTGTCTTCGGGAATACGGACCAGTCCGTCATAAACACCATTCTTTACGAAAATCAGGTAGGGGTGGGTTCTGCCGGTCGGGGCATTATCGATAGCCTCTTGTACCGTCGTGTAGTCGCCGGTCCCGTCGGCTGCCACTACGGCATCGAATGTTTTTGCGTTGGGGCGCGGACGTTCCATCGTTTTGAATTGCAAGGTGATGCTGGGGAAAGGATTACCGCTCATATCGACAATGGCACCTTCGGGAACAATAACTTCGTACGGAGTTCCATAGGTAAGTCCCGAGTAGGCGAAGCTGGCTGTTTTGCTACCGAATACAGGTGCAAGTACTTCTCCGTTGAGAGTGATCTCGCCGGTGCCGGCTTGTACTTTCTCGTCGAAAGTGAGCACGATATTTCCGTTGGCCGATGCGTTATCCGAATTTTGAGCCGGGGAGGTCGATATCAGTACCGGGGCTGTGAGGTCGGGTACATGTATTTCATCGGCATATACGAATACGTCTGCCAAATAAAAACCTTCCGTGTCCCCCTCTTTGGCGCTTCCGACCAAGTCGGTCGTGGTGTCTCCTATCCAGCGGATATAGATGTTCTTTTTCATCTCTTCGGTAAGGGTATCGGGAAGCATGGCGTCGAAGGCGATCCATTCGCTGCTATTTCCCGTGAGGGTAAGAGTCGCAAGGTCGGTGTAATGTACACCGTCGGTCGAAAGTTGCATTTTCTGCCCTTTGTGTACACAACCGTTGTCGATTCCGATGTAACTGTGTATTTTGATGTTTTCGTATCCTGCTGCTGAGAATTTGGCGACGAAACTACGGGGATTGTCCATATCGGTAAAGCCTGTATAACGTCGGGCGCAATAAAACGTTTTTCCGCCGAAGCTCCTTTCCGAAGCTCCCCAGTTGGTGGTGCTGCCGTTGCCCTCGTAAAAGTTCATTACACCGGTGTTGTCGGTCTTGAAATAGTAATCGCCTTGTCGTCCGCTTCGAGCCGAATTTTTATTGCTGTCGAAATCCCAACCTACGATAAAGGGTATGACATCGTAGTGAGCTGTAAGGTTACGGTCCTCATCCATGATGACGGTTTGTTTGTTTTCGCTGCTACCGTCTCCCCAATATAGGAATGTTGTTACGGAATTGGGGACGATGCTGATTGTTACTTCTTCTCCGACTTCGTATTGGTTGTTGTCTCTTTGCGGAGAGAGTTTATACTCACCCCACGCTGCACCCTCGCCCTCTTTTTCGATGTTCAAGGTATAAAGGGTTTGGAGTGCAAATGTTGCGGATATTTCGGTGTTTTCTTCGATCGTGAAGGTGTAGGGATTTTCGGTAGAGACGACTTTCCCATCTTTGTCTTTCCATGCCTCGAAACGGTAACCGTAGTTATGTTCTGCTCTAACGGTTACTTCATCGCCTTTTTCATAATTCCCCGAGAGCGGAGTTGTGCTTCCGCCGTTTTCGGGCAGGCTGCTGGTCGTAAGTGTTACGGGTTGGGAGAATGTTTTCAGCCACCGGGGATCACCTACGACACCGCCGGTTGTGGAAGCCGTAGCCAACGGAGAGGTCGAGACAATGGTGAAGTCGCCATTTTCAGGATCGGGGAAAATTTGGGTTATTCCTAATGTTTCGAGAGAAAGATCTTCGATGGTAGAGCTTGATGCATTAGAAACAGAATAACTGCCGTAGTTATCGATGAGATTGTTTTGGGCTATGAGAGTTCCCCCTTTGGCTGATACGATAAGGGGTTTTTTCCCTTCGACTCCGGGAGTTGAAATAATGTTGTTTCTAAATATGTAAGTCGATTCCTCACTGTATTTCGAGTCGACATTGCAAAGTGCATATTTTGAGTCTTTCGACCATTTGTAAACCGTATTGTTCTCGAAAACAAAAGACAAGGCAATATCGGCAGCTGTGTTTTTGGGGCTGAAAAAGCTTTCTCCGTTGGTGTAATTCTTGAACGTACTGTTTTTGACCGATACCGATTTCACGCCATGCTGGGGATAAAGAAGACAGTATCCGTTTTCACCGCAATCTGTAATGATACAGTTGGTAAATTCGATGGCGTCGATGGTATTACCGGCATTGTTGGTACGCAAGAAACAACGGCCTATGTCCGAAATGGTACAGTTACGAACGGCAATCGTTTTGATGTCGCCGTAAGTCAGGTCGATAAAATAATTGTTTTTGGTAACAATGTTCAATCCGTCGAGAATGATACCACCACCTGTGTCGCTTTGACTGCCTTCTTTAAAAGTCCCGGCAAAAGTTACTTCGGCTCCGGGAGCTGCTTTCAGTGTGATGGTTTTCCCGTTGGGAAACGCAAGTTGACCGCTGTAAGTGCCGCTTTCGAGCAATAAAATGTCTTGGTCGGCGGCTTGGTTGAATTCCGATGTCAGCGAATTGGCGTTGATGCTCGTTTCTTTGGCATAGCCTACCTCACAAGCGAGGAAGGCTAAGAGGCCGAGAAATAGATGCCGTGTTTTCATTGTAATGGAAATTAAGGTCTATCTGATGATTCTTTTTTCTCCGTTGATGATGTTGAATCCCTTTTGCGGAGCGGAGAGCGGTTGACCCATAATATTATAAATCGATTGCTCCCGATTGTTTACTTCCGCATTCGTTTCCGTTTCGTTGATACCGGCTGTGTATCCGAGATTCCCGCCGATTTTTACATCTGCCAGTCCTAACTCTTTGGTGGGGCTTAGTCGGTATATATAGACGATAAGTTGACATTTCCCGGTGGAAGTGGGGATAACCCGGTCGCTAAGGTCTATTTGGGCAGTGGAGGTAGCTTCATCATCTTTGTCTGAACCTGCGTGTATGGAACCCAAGCTGGTTTCTGTTCCATCGCTGCTTACCCAAGCCAAATCGACATATCCGCCGTTTGTCCCATATCTTAGGGGAAGGATTGAAATTTCCGTCGGCCGGAATGTAACGCCATCGGCAAGGTCGAAATCGAAATAGAGCGCACTTGTCGATGTTGGCGTATCGTATTCGATAGTCGGTTGGAACGTTGTGATTACTTTTCCGTAAGCCAATCGGGTACTTTTCTTGTTGATTTCCGAACCGAGTGAATATTCGCTCGATGTTACGATACCCTCTTTCGATACGGTTGCCGCTTCGCCTACTTTTCCGCTGCTCATGCTCCACGATACGGTTACATCGGTCGAAACAGGAGCGTAAGGTTCGCCCGGTTTCCCTACGATTTCAGCTCCTTCGTATTGGGCTTCGGTGATGTCGGCTACGAGGCTGTTGAGGTAAACTTCGAGCATGGTGTAACCCTCTTCGTTGCGGGTGTTGCGGTCTTCGGGGTCATTGGGATCGAGACCGTTCCGTGTTTCCCATTCGTCGGGCATACCGTCTTGGTCGGTATCGACAGGAGCGGTTTCGCTTTTCAGTTCGGGCCACGGCGTCCAGTCGCTACCGGCATCTTCGGGACATAAGTCATCGATTTTGTCGATAATACCGCCTTTATTAGCCGATGCTCCTTTATAAGTTGCTGTTCCGTTCCGGCATTCGGTTGTCAAACGGGTATCGATGGCGTCGCGGCGATGAGAACAGCCGGCGAAGTTCAATACAGGAAGGAAACACCCTTGTGCTGTATGTTGATGCAGTTGTGGCGTTTCTCCTAATTCGGTATCCGATTTTATATCGGCCTTTGTCGCATTACCACCGATAAGGGAAGAGGTATTGACGACGACTCCGTTCCAGTTATCGGTATTGATGTTGTCGTATTTAGAGTTGTAATTGCCGTTGATATAAAATTTGCCCCAAATGGCCGTTGTCCCGTCGGAACTGGTCGCATCGTCGATACCGATGAACCGATTTTTCGATCCGGTAGTGGTAGCCGGTCCCGGTTTGTAGTAGTTGTTGATCATGTTTACGGTCATGCCTTCGGCTCCGTAGCAACCGTTACCGCTCCAATTATAAATGACATTGTTGCGCATATCGGTTATATGATCGGAGGGAGTGCCTAAATTACCTGTTCCGAATCTCGGGGTGCGGCTGTCGTGGTGTATGAGCAGGTTATGCAGATAAGAGGCACCGATACCTCCCCAAATAGCGCCGTAACCGTGAGGGCCTTTAGAGTGAAGACTCATACGCAGACTTTCAGAAATGATACACCATTGCATCGTGAAGTTGTAGTTGGCATAGAACGAGGCGCATTCGTCGGTACACCAAGAAATGGAGCAATGGTCGACGATGACATTGTTGCAGAAACGCCCGCCGAAAGCATCGGCGCCGTCGGCTTTATCGGCCGGGAGAGACCAGTCTCCCATGCGGAAACGCATATAGCGGACGATAACGTTATTGCCCGATACAGATACGGGGTATCCGGCCAAGCAGATTCCGTCGCCCGGAGCACTCTGCCCGGCGATGGTCAAGTTATTGCCCGAGATATTCAGTCCGCTTTTTAGTTGTATGGTTCCCGATACTTTGAAAAGTATGGTCGCTTTGGAAAGATGGGTTACACCGTAGCGCAAGGTTCCCGGCGTATCGGTATCTTCGAGCGAGGTTACATAGTAAACCTCTCCTCCGCGACCTCCCGATGTGTAACGTCCGTAACCGTCGGCACCCGGGAAGGCAGGTACTTGGGCCGAAGCGGAAATCGTCCATGCAAGGGCGATAAACAAAAACAGATAGAGTTTTTTCATGTTCATAGTATTTTGATTTTGGTTGATATATTTCCGTCGTCTGTGATAGTTGACGTCTGAGAACAAAAATATCGTTGCTAATGTAGCATAGATATAATATAATGGCTTGCAATAATTGGTTTATTGCTTATATTATTTATTCAGACAAGGCGATAAGTGGGGAAAGGTGTCGATTTTGACCTTTGCCGGTCAATTTTTACCCCCTTTGTATTCCGAGGGGGAATGACCGGTCTTTTCTTTAAATACCCGGCTGAAATATTGTGGGGAGGAGAATCCGCAACGATATGCGATTTCCGATATGCGGAGTTCCCCCCTTTCGAGATATTCCGTAGCCTTTCTGATACGAATCTCCTGTATCAGATCGATGGGGGAAATGCCGGTAAGCGATTTTATTTTCCGGTAGAAGACCGTCCGGCTTATATGTTGGGTATCGGCCAAATTTTCTATTTTGAGGTCGCTGTTTTGGATATTGTTTTCGATTTCCTGTATTATTTGGCGCATGAATGCGTCGTCGAAGCGGGTCAATGAATTCTGAGATTTTTCCGTATCTTTTTTCTCCGGCATTTCTTCTGCTCGGGTCAGGTAGAAATCTTTCCATTCGCGTCGTCTCTGCAATAAGCTGCGTACGCGGGCTTTCAGATAAGAAGAGCTGAATGGCTTGGTAATATAGTCGTCGGCACCGTATTCCAGACCTTTGACGCGGTCTTCTACCGATGTTTTGGCCGAGAGCAGGATAAACGGCGTGTGGGAGATGTCGGGATTTTGTTTGACGGTATCGAGCAGTTCGATACCGTCCATTATCGGCATCATGACATCGCTGATGACGAGGCCCGGCTGGGTAGATACTATTTTATCGAGCCCATCTTTCCCGTTTTGAGCGGTGGTTACATTGTACTCGTCTTGCAGGATATATTTGATAAAATGACGCAGTTCGGCGTTGTCTTCCACGACCAGTATCGATTCTTCTCCCGATGGTATATTGCTGTTGTTTTCTTCTTCCGCCACGGGAATGGAAGTGTCTTCGAGAATAAATTCGGCATGAGGATCTCTCCGGTAAGCAGATGAAGCGCCCGGGAGAGAGATTATGAATGTACTGCCGTTTTCGGGCGAACTTGTAACTTGTATGTTTCCATGCAGGAGCTGCACGAGTTCTTGCACGAGGGAGAGGCCGATACCGGTCGACAAGCTGTTTTTGGGTGCGCCCAACGTTTCGAAGCGATTGAAAATCTTTTCTATTTTTTCGGGAGCGATGCCTCGGCCCTCATCTCGAACGGTTATGGTGAAGCCTTCGTCGAGAGGGTCGAGAGATACTTGTATGCCTTTTCCGGTGGGGGTATATTTAAAGGCGTTGGAGAGGAGGTTGAAAAGAATTTTTTCGACTTTATCGGCATCGGTGTAATATCGGATCGGTTGCGAGGGAGAGGAAAAGCGGTAGTCGATGTGTTGTTTCTGGGCCATGTGCTCGAACGATTCGAAGGTGTGTCTTGTTAGTTCCTCGACGTCGATACAGGCTATGAAGAGTTTCATTTTCCCGTTCTGTATTTTTCTGAAATCGAGAATCTGATTGATAAGCCTCAACATGCGGTGTGTGTTATGCTGGGCGATGATGAGATTTTTACGTACGTCGGGCGCAAGACTCTCTTTTTGGAGCACGGCTTCGAGGGGAGAAGCTATGAGGGTGAGCGGAGTACGTAATTCGTGCGATATGTCGGTAAAGAATTTCAGTTTGAGTTGGGTAACTTGTTGCTCGATACTTACACTGCGGCGCAGATTGGCGATGTACAGAAATATTCCCGATACGAGCAGGGCGACCAAAACGGCGACGAGAATGTATAGGAATATGGCCCAGGGTGTTTCTGCGAATGTGGGTGTAACGATGAGATGCAATACGCGGGTATTGTCGGTCCATATACCGTCTCCGTTGGTAGACCGTATTTCGAGAGTCCACTCCCCGGCCGGCAGGTCGGCAAAACTCACGGTGCGGTTGTCGAGCAGATTGTTCCATGAGTCGTTCATCTCTTTTATGCGGTATGCATACCGTATCGCTTCGGGGTCGGTATAGTCGAGTGCAGCGAAAGAGAGGGAAAGATTTCGTTCTTGGGGTTGCAGTAAGAGTGTATCGCCGGTGATGATTTTTACCTCTTCTTTACCGTCTCCTCCCCGTATATACACTTGGGTAAAGACAATGGGCGGTACGATGTCGCTTTTCCGTAACTTGTTCAGGTCGAGTCGGAGCAGGCCGTTTTCCGTACCTACATACAATCCGTTACGGCTGTCGGTAACCGGAGGCACTTCACTGATGGAGAGGTGGGACTGTCGGTCGAATCGGTCGTACGTCTCGGCGGTTTCCGTCTCCGTATCATAGCGGCAGATACTGTTTTGGAAAGTGATCCACAGGGAACGGTCGTTTGACTCGGTAATGGCGTAGGCGAGGTCGGACGGTAATCCGTTTCTTTTGTTGAAGTGCACGAATTCTATGCTGTCGGAAAGGAGATTTTCCGAGGCGATACGGCTGATACCACCGCTATACGGTACGATATACAAGTCTCCGCATTTGCGCTGGTAGATATACATGACGTCGTTATTGCTCAAACTCGACGATTGGTTCTGCCGACTTCGGTTGAGATGAAATACAATATCTTCGGGCCTTCCGAAATCGTCGCCGAAAGAGAGCAGCCCTCCGGTAGTTGCGGCCAATATTACGCCATCGACGGTAGTACATATATTTCTTACCTTGAATGCTTCTTGCGGGAGTGAGTTCAGGCGGTTGCCTTTATGTATGAAACGTAACGGGTGTGTCGTGGAATTTTCTACGAGATTGAGCCCTCCGCCGTATGTACCTATCCATATGCGCCCTTGCTTGTCGGAACATATATCGTAGATGGAATTTTCGCTCAAACTATACGGGTCTTTTGCGTTATGTCGGTAGTGCCGTATCCGGTAGTTTCCCGTTTTTTCGGGGGTGGCGATAAATAGTCCGCCCTCTTTACAACCTATCCATATTCGATGCAGGGAATCTTCGAAAAACGTGTAAACGCTGGCTCCGAATGCTGCATGCGGATTGTTTACGATTTCCCCGGAGCGGGAGAGATTCCCGAGGTATCGGTCGGAGGAGTCGTACAATTCGATAAAACCTTGTTTCGATGCGCACCAAAGTCTGTTTTGAGAATCGATAAAAAGACCGCGTATCGTATTCGGGCTTTCGTCTTGGCCGGCTCTTTCTTGTCGGAGCAATGTATAATTGCGTGGAGAGAAAGTCAGTTGGTCGAAACCCGATTGGCAGCAAAGCCACAGATTATGATGGTTGTCGATATGGTACCCGAGTCCCGGCGCATGATATACGGTTTCTCGGTCTCCCTGCGTTTGGCGGGCGGGTTTCAGTACATTATCTTGGGTGTCGTAGTAGGAAAATAATCCGTAATAGGGCTGTATCCAAATGCTTCCGAATGCATCTTCGAGAATAAACCCGTTTCTTTTTTTTGTCCCATGTACATAGGGTATCGTATGTAGAACATCCTCAGAAGGGTTAATATGCCATATTTTATCTCTCCCATCGAACAACCAAAGGGTACTGTCGCGCGACTGATACAGTTTGTTGATGTGCCATGTCTTATTTCCCGATGGACGGATTTCGGAAAAGTCATTGTCGATTTCTCGAAGAAATAGTTGCTTGGGTGTGGCGATACATAGGCGTTTACCTAATAATTCGTAAAGTCCGTCGATGCGATTACATGAAACCGGGAGGGCAATTTCTTTGAGTCCGTTTGCCGGACGGTATGAAAAAAGCTGTCCGTCGACAGTAGACAGAAAAACGGTGCTGTCGATTTCGAGTATATGTTGGAATATTTCTTGGCTTTGGAACGGTCGGTTGTATAGCCGGACACCTCTCCGTGTGAGTATCCATTCATTTCCCCAAGAGTCCGCAGCAATGGTGTAGATGTCGTTTTTATCGGGAAGATGATGCTCGTATATTTGTACGGCGGCTTGGTCGGGCAGTCGTTTTTCATCGATGCGGTAGATTGTTCCCGACGGATTGATAATCCATGTGATACCGGTTTTTAAGGGATAAATTTGAGACGATTCTTCCGTTGTGAAGTAGGCCGGTTCTGCAAGCGGATTCTCAAATCGTTCGGTATGGCTGTTGAACAAATACGTTTTCCCTCCGAATGTCTGGCACCAGATATGCGCTCCGTAACCTTTCTCGATGTGGGTGATGCGGTTGTAACTCAGTCTGATGCTGTCGGTCGGGTAAGACTTGTAATTTTTGAATCGGTAGCCGTCGAATTTTTCCAGCCCGTTCCATGTCGCCAACCAAATGTATCCTTCGTTATCTTGTATAATGCTCTGTACGGTATTTTGAGATAATCCCTCTTGTATGGAGTAATGGCTGACACTGAGCCAACTTTCCCCCCAGGAAGAGATCGAGGTGCAAAATGCAATAAGGAAAAAAAGGTTTCGCAGTGTCATTTCTTGGTATTTTTTCGGTCGTTGGGTCAGATATTTCGGAGGGAACGACAAGTGCCGATTCTCCGAAGCAAATATAGGAAAAAAGAAAAGAATCGGGAAAGATTCGTATCTGTTTTGTCGGATGAAAAAATACAAAAACGGTTATCCCCGTAGAGGATAGCCGTTTTTGCTGTTGATCGATTCGAAGATTTATTGTTTTATAAATTTCCGTCCGTTTTGTATGTATATATTCCCCGGTTGAGGTTCGTTGACAGGACGTCCTAAGAGATCGTAAATCGTTCCGTCGGTACGGTTGGCTTTTATCTCGTTTAGTCCGCTTGTCGAGGTAAGGTTTATATAGAAAAGGTCGTTTTTATCGGCTTTGGTCAACTTGTGCTCGCCGGCAGGAAGTGTGTAGGTGATAATGTTGCTTCCCGATACGGCGGAGATTTTTTTACCGTCTATTTTTATATTGGGAACGGATCCTTCATTGAAAACGAGTGTGAGGGTCATTTCTTCGGTCGTAGTGAAGCCGACGATCGTCGATGATTCCAGTTTCAGGCATTCGGTATAAGTCGTTCCGTTGACGGTTGCTGAACCTCGCGAATTGGAATAATTGGCCGAGGTAAAGGTATAGAAACTGTTCGACGGTTTACCTCCGGTGAAGTGGCATTCATATCCTTGTCCAGGGACGATGACGGGGGGATTTTCGCCACCGCCTTCATCGCCGCCATCTCCTCCGCCCGAGCCTTCGTCTCCGCTTTCGGTGAACAGCCCGACAAGCGATGTTTTATAACCGGTAACAGCAGCTTTCAGTGCGCTATTTACATCGTAATCCCTGTCATCGACAGCATTGTCGAAATGCCATTGCAGGTCGCCGTGCTGCATACGTCCGGCACCGAACGGGCCGGCAAGTATGGCGGGAATATCTTCGGCTGCATCGGGGGTATAGGTGTAAATACGGGAAGCGTCGGTATCGAAGTTGTTGTAAATCGTTGCACCCAATTTCGTTTTTGCGGTAGCCGGGACTTGTTCGTCGCGGGAGGCAGCGACATAAGCGTCAAACTCTATGTTGTTATCCTGATAAGAAACGAATCTGAAACTCGATGACTGTTCGGCGAATATGTTCCCGTAGGCTTTTATCATGCCGCCCGTTTCTCCGCTGAAAGTACCCACACCTGAAATGATGTCGGTTCCTTGCATCGAAATCAAGATCGGTTTGTTGGTGTTGCGGAAGTAATTGTTTTCGACGAATACGCTCGAACCCATTGTTGCTCCTACGCCGTATTTGGCGCAACCGTCCATATAATTGTTGTAGACATGGCAGGAATAAGAGCGGATGCGTGGGTGGCGGCTGTCGCTGTGGTCGTACCAGTTATGGTGATAGGTGATGTACATCTGGTCGTTTTCTCCGCTGAGCCCTAAGAGATTGCATTTGCCGTTGTCCCAAAAATGGTTGTAGGAAAATGTGATGTAATTGGATCTTTTACAATCGAGAGCGCCGTCTCCTTTGGCTTGGTCTCCGTCGCTGCCGGCATGCCCGTAGAAGAAGTCGCAATTATGCACCCAAATGTAACTGTTGTCTTGTTGCAGGCCTATGTTGTCGCCTTCGTCGCTGTCGCAATTGATGATGCCGATGTTGCTGATTTCGACAGATGATGCATTTTTGATGCGGATTCCCCATCCGTCGATGGTGGCATCGTTGCCCACACCTTCGATGGTGATACCGGAACATGTGGTTTTCTTGCCCATATCGATGACGATATCGCCTTTATCGGTTGTGGCGGGGTCGGTTATCTGTCCGATAATCCGTATCAGGAGTGGTCGGGATTCATACCCTTTTTTGTATCCGTTGAATATTTCCTGCAATCCGGTGCAGGTCGTTTTTACTCCTTTTGAACTCATGACAACGTCCATCGAGAGTGTATTTTTGTTTTTCTCGGTGAGGTACAATACTACGGTGTTGGGTTTTAACTTCCCGTCGGCGGTATATGCACCAGGTGTTTTCCCGTTGAAAAAGGCATAACCCGTACGGTCGTGTGCCTTGACGGTGAATGATTGAGTTTCTGCGGCGAGATCGCTACGTTCTGCTCCCGTGCTGTCGACAGGTACGATTTTGAAATTGTATTCTCCGGCAGCAAGACCCATTGCATCGGCTCGGCCGTAACTGCCGTAGTTACGCACCAGTTGGTCGTCTATTTTTTGATATTCGCTTGCTGTGGTTTTGTAATAAACACTGTATGAGGCTACTTCATCGACGGGGGTAAAGGTAACATATCCCGATTCAAACCAACCGCCGACGTCTTGGATTGAAACTTGTGCTTCTGTGAGGAAGGACACAGAAAATGCTGCGGCCAGCAAAAAGAGTTTTGTTTTCATCATAGCGTTTCGGATTTTAAATTTAAGGCGTTTTCAAGGAGGAAAAAATCGTCCTAATATAAATATATAAAATCAAAAACGCAAGTTTTGTATCAAAATATTTATTTCATGAATACGAAATAAACCGCCAGAACCAAGCAGACCGCTGCGGCGAGATGATTCCAGTGAAGGGTCTCGTTCTGGAATGCGACCGCCGAAAAAACGGCGAATACCGTAAGCGTGATAACTTCTTGTATGACTTTGAGCTGAACGAGAGTGAAAGGCCCTCCGTTTTCTTGAAATCCGATGCGGTTGGCCGGTACTTGGAAACAGTACTCGAATAGGGCGATACCCCAGGAAAGCAGTATCACGCCGAAAAGAGGCCAGTTCGATATGAGTTTCATCTCTTGCAGTTTGAGATGTCCGTACCAGGCGAATGTCATAAAAATATTCGATACGATGAGCAATAACACACTGTATATTCCTTGCATGTCGGTTGGTTTTTGTTTATTATGAGTTGGGTTTATCTTTTTTTGCGGGGACGGGGTAGGTAGTCGTCCTGTATATGGGTCATGCTGTTCCACAAATGTCCGCGTAATTGGGGGCTTAGGGATTGGAGTTGTTGCAGGATTTTTCTGATTTCGGGCCGGTGCGAAGCTTTTTCGTAGGGGCAGTTTTTCTCTTGGCGGGGATAATTTTCCATGCGGGCCAGTTCCGAGAGTTCGTTTTCGGCGATGAGGCAGAGGGGGCGGATTATCGTCATGTCGAACTTTTCCATAGACAGGCGGGGCGGCATCGTGGCGAAAGAACCTTGAAAAGCCATATTCATGAGCAGGGTCTCGAAAAGGTCGTCCTGATGGTGTCCTAAGGCTATTTTGTTGAAGTTCCCATCTTTGGCTATTTCGAAAAGCGCTTTACGGCGATACCATGAACAAAGGAAGCATGGTGTTTTCCGATGGTCGAACGATGGGTCGAAGGAGGTTTCTCGTTCGATGTATTCCATGCCGAAACGTTCACAATGGGTTCGTAAGGTCGAAGTATTGCTTTTATATTCGATATTTGCCATGCGTATGTGGGCGGCGGCGAGCGAGAATTTCGGGGCGAAAATGCGTGAGCGGCGTCCCAGTAATTCTACAAGGGCCAGAGAATCTTTTCCTCCCGACAGCCCGATGAGTATACGGTCTCCCTCGTCGATGAGACCGTAGTCTTCGATGGCCTTTTTTACTTTGTGGTCGAGATGGTTCAACAAGTGTTCGTATGCAGGAAGATGCGGGATAGACATACACGGGTCGATTTGCGGCTGCAAAAGTACTCAAAATTTAAAATCGCGTTTATCGCTTCTGGAAAAAAAGAGGGAAAGAACGTGCAAGCTCCGTTCTTTCCCTCTTGCAATGCAGGGTAGTGTTTATCAGTAAGTAACTACCAGTCCGCCGGTAAACCAGCCTTCGGGCATTTTCAGCCCACCGAAATCGCAATATCGGGTGGCCGTGATGTTGTTGCCGTCGACATAGATGCGCAGGTGGCGGCGTTCCCACGCGACACGGGCATCGAGAAGTGCATAAGTCTGGTAAGACGTCTGTCGGCCGTCGGCGGCGATATAATTGCCGTTACGGTCATAGAGTCCGGCCGTAACCGTGAGGGTTACATAGCGTAGGAAACGTATGCCGACGCAAGCCGTTGCCTTATGTCTCATATAGTCGAGAGCATATTTCGAGATATAGTCCCCGCTTTTTTTGTCGGTTGTCATATATCCGTAAGCAAGAGTCGCCTGTTGTAGGAATCCGTTTCCGTAATATCCTCCGCTCCATTCGATACCGAGGGTTCCGAGGCGGGTCAGTTGTTGTGATTCCCATTCGCTGTCGGCGGTTTTTTGTACCCAGTCTATAATATCCCGGCCGTCCCGATAGTAGACTTCGGCAGCGGTTCGCCAATTTTTTTTCTGGTAAGTGGCGCGTAACCGGTAAGTCGTCGCCTTTTCGGGTTTGAGATTGGGATTGCTTATGTAGCCGGTTGCTGTGTAATACAGGTCGTTGAAAGTCGGCAGACGCATCGATTGTACGGCTGCTACGCCTATGTGCAAGCCGTCGATGGGTCGATAGCCGCCCGAGAGGCTCCACACCGGCGTCGTTTCATAAGATGAAAACACGCTGCCGACCGAACCTTCGATGTCGAATCTTCCTATCTGCTTGGTATGCTGCAAACGTATGTCTCCGCTGTGGCGAGTTGCCCCTTTGGTATAAAAAGCCTCTTTTTCGCCTTTTACTTTACGGGGGGAGTGTAGCGGTTTTCCCAGCACCGAACTGTATATGTGGTCGTACCGGTAATCGCCGTGCAAAGACGTTTTACCCCACGCCCATGAGTAGTCACTGCGTAGAGATACACCGATACGGTCGGTATTGTGGTAGTTGAATGGAATTTTCGACGCATCGCCCCGTACCATTTCAAACCGGTCGAAATTCTTACGGTAGCTTACACTCGATTCGAGAAAGAACTGGCCGATGTTTTTCTGCCACCTGAGAGACGAGAGGAAAGTGCGTGTCGCTTCGTATTGATCGGGATATTTGAGCGAATAGAAACCGTTGGCTCCGAAATTCCGTGTCTGCCAACCGGCTTGCCAGTCGAAGTATCCCGCCCGTCGACTGTCGTATCCGGCGCGTACGAAAGCATTGTAGTTTTTGAAATCGGTGTTTCTCGTATAACCGTCGCTGGCCCTGTATGATCCGGCACCGAACAGCGTAAACCGTTTGTGCGTTATGGCGCCCGACAGGTTACCGTAGGCATACCCGAACTGTCCGCCGGAGATTTCGGCGCGCAAATAAGTGGGGTGTAACGGTTGGGTACGGATGTTTACCGCTCCGGCGAAAGCTCCGATTCCGGCTGTTCCGTCCTCGACCGAAATTTCCGACACGATGTCGAGGTCGATCGGTAAGGAATGACTTTGATGTCCGGTGCGGGCATCGGTAAAGTCAACGCCGTTGAGCATAATGAGTGTTTGATCGAAGGAACCTCCCCGTATCGAGATGTCGGCTTGAACTCCTTTGCTCCCTCTTTCCCGTACATCGACAGAGGGGCTGAGCCGCAGGGCCGCCTCGATGGTCTGCAACGGGGCAACCGCCGCATCGGTTCTGTCGAGAATGGGAATAGGCAACACCGCTGTGCGGGTCGGGGGGAGAATATTCCCCGTTACCGTTATTTCGCTGATGTAGAGTTCTTTGACCGAATCGGTCTCGAACGACTGTGCGAAAATGTCTTCGGGTGTCGTGAGCAAGAGAATCGACATCGAGCAGGAGAGAACCCCGATAGTAACCTGCTTATGCAGGCTGGTGAAGATGCCCGTATTTTTACGGCTCCATCTTCTCCACCGTTTGCACGGTGAGGGTTCGTTTGCAAAATGTTTTTTCATCTTGTTTTTGATTGGTAAATAATGGTTTTGCGGAATGCCGTTCCCCGGCGGGCTTGCTCCGTGGGGTAACGCAAATTCCGGCTGCAAAAGTAGTATTTAGTTCGTAAATAATTCTTATATTTACTCCCAAATGTAAATTCGTGGTCTGCTCATGTTGCAGGATAGAATTGTTACACAATCGTTTATGATGCCGGCTACTCTTTATTTGTGGCAGTTGGTGAAAGCCTTTTTAGGGAAAAATTGGTCGTGGGGAATCGTACTCGTTTCTTTTTTTGTGGTTTTAGGCTTGTTTACCGATAATGCCGTGTACGTAGCTGTCATACTTTTTTTTGCGGCTATTCCCGTTGCGATTTTCCACTTTTTCGTTACAAAACTTACCCGTCCCGATGCACGCAGACTTCTGAAAAACCAGAGGGCCGAAGTCGATTCCGGCGGTATCGTGTTGTGTTATGACGATGGGGAGAGGCATTACTATCCGTGGGAATATGTGAATGGGTGTAGCGAATACCGGCATTATTATCTGCTTCGTCTCGATGGCGGCGGAGTGCCGTTTCTGTATTTACCCAAAGAGGCGTTCGGCGATGAGGTTGCTTGTATCGCTTTTGAAAAAATGGTTGTCACATTTCTCGTTCCGCCCGAATAGGAGTTGATTTTTCAAAAAAAAGATTATCTTTGTCATAAATATAGCCCCAGAATATGCCATGAAGAGACTTCTTCTTATCGTTTTTTCGGTTGCTTTCGCTACATTGTGTCTCAGGGCGCAAACGCTCGAAGATGCCCGTAACATGTATCGGGCGGGACTTTATGCCGAGGCGTTGCCTGTTTTTGAAAAGAACCTCAAAAAGAAACCTAAAAGTCCTACGCTGAATCAGTGGTACGGCGTGTGCCTGTATGAGACCGGACGACGTGCCGAAGCCGAAAAATATCTGAAAATTGCCGCTAACGGAAAAATTCCCGAGTCTTACCGCTATTTGGCCGGGATTTGTTTCGAGCAATATCGTTTTGTCGATGCAGTGAACTATTTTTCCCGCTATATCGGTTATCTCAATGACCGGAAAGAGGGCAAAGAGGATATCGCCGATTACGAACTTTGGGCCACGCAGGCCGAATTGGGAGCGCAAATGTTGTCGAAAGTGCAAGTCGTGCAGGTTATCGATAGTATGGTCGTAGACAAAGACGACTTTTTCCTTCACTATAAACTTTCGTCCGAGGTCGGCTCTTTACATGATTACCACGCCTTGACCGGTGATGACCGTCCCGGGGCGAGTCCTGTTTTTCAGACGCAGCGCAGAGATAAAATCCTGTATGCCGTACCTACGGAAGACGCCGGATATGAACTTGTTACCCGCATTCGTTTGGGAGATGATACGTATGGAGAAGAGGAGTCGGTCGACGATCTCAATACGATGTATGATGATAGTTTTCCGTTTCTTCTTACCGATGGGGTAACATTCTATTTTGCGTCGAACGAAGAAGACCGTACATTGGGCGGTTACGATATTTTTGTAACGAAGTACAATATCAATACCGATGAGTATTCCGATCCCGAACAATTGCCCATGCCGTTCAATTCTCCCTACAACGATTATATGATGGCTATCGATGAGGTCAATCATGTCGGGTGGTTTGCCAGCGACCGCTATCAGCCCGAAGGGAAAGTCTGCATCTATGTTTTCCTTTACGAGAAAACACCCGAATTTTATTTTCCCGAGGATCGTTCCTTCCGGTTGAGGCAGTTGGCCCGGTTGGTTTCAATTCGAGAAACGTGGAAAGACGGGGCCGATTACAAGCCCGTCTTGGAAAAAATACGCAATATGCGACCGGCGGAGAAAAAATCGCCCGCAAAGAATGCGATTGCTTTTGTCGTTACCGATCGTATCGTGTACACGGCATTGTCTCAATTCAAGAGTAAGGAGGCTCGCGACCTTTTTGTCAAGGCGCAGGAGTTGCGTCGGGTCATATCGGCCAATGAGACGGAACTCGACCGGTTGAGAAAAGAATTGTGTTGCAAGATTGTAAATATACAAATGTTTAATCGTCTGAATGGCACAAATGCTGATTATCAGGTCTCTGATATCGGACCGAGTGAGTTCTTGGGGCTCATAAGGAAGGCGAAATGGGTTTGTACCGATTCTTTCCATGCCATTATCTTCTCTTATATC
>OMGY01000835.1_pt1 | contig 32608 bp, 27 predicted proteins | sample 1674461 | NCBI WGS metagenome assembly OMGY01 (sample SAMN05578579, study PRJEB25193) | human gut metagenome | biome: Human Microbiome; feature: human-associated habitat; material: feces | host: Homo sapiens | place: USA:Birmingham | reverse complement strand
TTCCACTGCAAGTGCGACGTCGATCCCGAAAAGAGATATATCATGCACTTCCCCGAAGATAATACCATCGTATCCGTCAACTCGGCTTACGGCGGAAACGTTCTTCTCGGCAAGAAATGCTTCGCGCTTCGTATCGCTACCTACCTCGGCAAAAACGAGGGCTGGATGGCGGAGCACATGCTCATCCTCGGCTGCAAGCGTCCTCAGGATAAAGAGATGAAGTATATTGCGGCGGCGTTCCCTTCCGCCTGCGGCAAAACCAACCTTGCCATGCTGATTCCGCCCGAAGAATACAGAAAAGCGGGCTACGAAATCAAGACGGTCGGCGACGACATCGCATGGATCAGAGTGGGCGAAGACGGCAGACTCTGGGCGGCGAACCCCGAAAACGGTTTCTTCGGCGTAGCTCCCGGCACCAACGAACATTCCAACCCCAACGCGCTTGCCGCTACGAAGAAAGGCACGATTTTCACGAACGTTGCGTATAACCCCGAAGACGGCACCGTCTGGTGGGAAAAGCTTACGAAAGAAGCTCCCGCGCACCTTATCGACTGGAAGGGTAACCCTTGGACGCCCGATATGAACGCGGACGGCAAGCACCCCGCGGCGCATCCCAACTCCCGTTTCACGGCTCCGGCTGTCAACTGCCCTTGCCTTTCGGAAAACTTCAATTCCAAGACGGGCGTACCTCTTTCCGCAATTATCTTCGGCGGCAGAAGAGCTACCACTACTCCGCTGGTATATCAGTCGAGAGACTGGAACCACGGCACGTTCGTAGGCACCATCATGTCCTCGGAAACGACGGCTGCGGCTACGGGCGCGGTAGGCGTTCTTCGCCACGATCCTATGGCGATGAAGCCGTTCATGGGCTACTCGGTAGATCAGTACTTCCAGCACTGGATCGATATGGGCGCGAAAGTCGAAAAAGATAAGCAGCCCAAGATCTTCAACGTAAACTGGTTCCGTCAGGACGAAAACGGCAACTTCATGTGGCCCGGTTTCGGCGACAATATGCGCGTGCTCGACTGGATTCTGGATCGTTGCGAAGGCAAAGCGGACGCACAGGAAACGGCGATCGGCTATGTTCCTTATGCGAAGGACATCAACGTGAAGAACACGGACGTTACGGAAGAAACGCTGGATAAGCTGCTGTACGTGGATAAAGAACGCTGGGCGGCGGAAGCGGAAGAAATCGAGAAGTATTACGACGATAACTTCGGCGACAAACTTCCCAAAGAAATCCGTGAAAATCTTGAAACGCTGAAAGCCAACTGCAAGAAATAAAAAATCGGCTCGCTAAGCAGGCTGAAAAAAAGACGACTGTATCATTACAGCCGTCTTTTTCATTTTTTCATTTAAACTCGCACATACTGCGCGTATGTCCGTACGCGTCATATTGCACAGCGATTTAAATAATTTCTACGCCTCGGTGGAATGTCTTCGCCGCCCCGAAATCCGCGATAAGCCCGTAGTGGTTACGGGCGCGAAAGAAGAGCGCCACGGCGTGGTGCTCGCAAAAAACGCCGCGGCAAAAGCGGCGGGCGTAAAAACGGGCGACGTCTACTGGGAAGCGCGGCAGAAATGCGGCTCGTCGCTTGTGGAAATTCCCGCCGATTTTCCCGAATATCTCCGTTATTCCAAAAAAGTGCGGCGTATTTACGAGGACTATACCGACCGCGTCGAAGCGTTCGGTATCGACGAGTGCTGGCTTGACGTAACGGCAAGCCGCCGGTTGTTCGGCAGCGGCGTGCAAATCGCCGAAACCATCCGCCGCCGCGTCAAAGAAGAGCTCGGCTTAACGGTCAGCGTGGGCGTCAGCTATAACAAAATTTTCGCCAAGCTCGGCTCGGATATGAAAAAGCCGGACGCGGTAACAGAAATCACGCCGGAAAACTACCGCGAAACGGTGTGGAAGCTTCCCGCGGCGGATTTGTTATACGTGGGCGCCGCCACAAAAAAGCAGCTGCAACGGCTCGGCATAAAAACCATCGGCGATCTTGCAAACGCCGACGAAGCGCTTTTAAAAAATAAACTGGGCAAACGCGGCGCGGTGCTGCGCGCCTTTGCCAACGGCGCCGACGATTCTCCCGTGCTTAACGTGGCGGAGGAGCGGAACATCAGATCCGTCGGCAATTCACTCACCGCCTGCCGCGATTTCGAAACGCCGGAGGACGTAAAAGCGGTGCTCGCGCTGTTATCCGACGCGGTATGTTCGCGGCTTCGCGAAGCGGGCGCCCGCGGCGGCGGAGTTTTTATAAGCGCGCGCTCGTCCGCGCTCGTCGTTTACCGTAAACAGGGGAAGCTGCCGCGCGAAACCTCGCACGCTCCGGACGTAGCCAAAAAGTCGTTCGAACTGTTCGCCGCGGTATACCCGTGGCAGGAGAGCGTGCGCAGCGTGGGCGTCGGCGTGTACGATCTGAAATTCGGCGAAACGCAGACGGATTTTTTCGGCTTGATCGACGGCGAAACGTGCGGCGCTGCCGAAAAGAAAAAGCGGCTGGACGCGGCTGTGGATAAGCTGCGCGAAAAATACGGCAACGCCGTCATACGGCAGGCAATCGTTTTAAAAGATAAGCGGCTGAGCGGCGCGGATATCAAAGCCGAGCACACCGTTCACCCCGTATCGTTTTTCAAAAACGGCGTATAACGTCCGAAATCGTTCCGAAAGGGCGGAAAACGCTGGCAAAAAGGTTGATTTTGCGGCAAAAAAATGCTATAATAAAAACCTGCAAAGCAACAAACGGAGTATTTTCGCAATATGAACGACGAATTTTTTTCTTATGAACTGATTAAAACCGATTCGAAAACGGGCGCGCGCGCGGGGGTGCTGCACACGCCGCACGGCGATATAGAAACGCCCGTGTACATGCCCGTAGGCACGCAGGCAACGGTGAAAGGCGTATTCCCGCGCGATCTGAAAGAGGCGGGCTCGCAGATTATTTTATCCAACACCTACCACCTGTACATGCGCCCCGGCGACGAGCTTGTCAAAAAGGCGGGCGGCTTGCATAAATTCATGAACTGGGATCGCCCGATTCTCACGGACAGCGGCGGCTTTCAGGTGTTTTCGCTTGCCAAACTCAACAAAATCACCGACGCGGGCGTAGAATTTTCCTCGAACGTGGACGGCAGCAACCACTTTTTCACGCCCGAAAAGGCAATGCAGGTAGAAGAAAACCTCGGCGCGGACATCATCATGGCGTTCGACCAGTGCAGCGAATACGGCTTCACGTACGATCAGTCGAAAGCGGCGATGCTCCGCACGGGCGCATGGCTCGAACGCTGCTACAAAGCGCACGAAGCAAGCGGCAGAAAGCAGCAGGCGCTCTTTCCCATCATACAGGGCAACGTGTTCAAAGATCTGCGCGGCGAAAGTTTGAAACGCTGCGAACCGTTCGTAACGCACGGCATCGCGATCGGCGGACTTTCGGTAGGCGAACCGAAAGAAATCATGTACGACGTCCTCGATTTTCTGCAGGATAAAATGCCCGGCGACGTTCCTCGTTATCTGATGGGCGTAGGCTCGCCCGATTGCCTCATCGAAGGCACGATCCGCGGCGTGGATATGTTCGATTGCGTTCTTGCCACGCGCATCGCGCGAAACGGCACGGCAATCACCTCTCACGGCAGAGTGGTTGTGCGCAACGGCAGATACAAAGAGGACTTCACCCCGCTCGATTCCGAGTGCGATTGCTACTGCTGCAAACACTACACGAAGGCTTATCTCCGCCACCTTGTCAACACGGGCGAAATGTTCGGCGCCATGCTTTTGTCGCTGCACAACATCACGTTCCTGCACAAACTGATGCACGGCTTGCGCGAGGCGATTTTAGGCGACTACGTTCTCGATTTCCGCAAGGAATTTTACGAAAAATACGGCGGCGAGGGCAAGTGGTAAAGGTAAGGGCGCAGCCCTTAACCACGGGGAGCACCCCGTTTCGTGCGTGAGCGTTGTTTTGCCGCCTCGTAAATTTAAATCAACCCGGGGCAATATCACCCGAGTCGAAAACCGAAAACACTATGGAAAAACAAAAAAAGAAAAAAAAGCTTGTCAAACGCTTTTTCTCGTACTACAAGCCGTATAAAAAAGGATTCGTATTCGATTTGTTCTGCTCGTTCGTCATCGCGACGTGCAATATGTTCTATCCGATGGTGGCGCGCGAAGTCATGAATAATTTCGTACCCAACCGCAATTTAAACCTCATTATCGTGTGGGCGGCGGTACTTGCGCTCATCTACATTTTAAAAAGCATTCTCACGTATATCGTAACCTATTTCGGGCACGTGCTGGGCGTAAAAATACAGGGCGATATGCGTCGCGAACTTTTCCGCCACGTGGAAACGCTTTCGTTTTCCTACTTCGATTCGCATAAAACGGGCGGAGTCATGTCCCGCATCGTCAACGATTTGTTCGAAGTTTCCGAACTGGCGCACCACGCGCCCGAAGATATTTTCAATTCGTTTTTATCCATCGTCGGCGCCATCGTCATGGTGTACACGTTGCATCCGATTCTCGCGCTGATGATCGTTATCTACGTGCCGTTCATGGTGTTTTTCGCCGTCAAGGCGCGGCACAACATGTCGAAAGCCAGCGCGAAAGCCAGAAAAAAAATCGCCGTGCTCAATTCCGAACTCGAATCGTCCGTTTCCGGCGTGCGCGTAACGAAAGCGTACGACGCCGAAGAGAACGAAGATAAAAAATTCGATAAAGCCAACGGCGAATTCAAACGCGCCCGCGCGGAAATGTACAAAGCGATGGGCGTGTTCCAGTGCGGCATGTCCGCGTTCAACGATTTTCTGTACCTGTTCGCGCTTGTTTTCGGCTCGCTGCTTTGCTATTTCGGCATCATTACCGCGGCGGATTTAACGGCGTATATTCTGTATATCAATATGCTGCTTTCGCCGCTGCGCACGCTGATAGCCATGTTCGAACAAATCGACGAGGGCGCCACGGGCTTTAGGCGTTTCTGCGATCTCATGGATACCCCCTCCGAATACGAACCGGAACACCCCGTGAAAGCCGATTTAAACGGCGACGTCTGCTACGAAAACGTTTCGTTTTCCTATAAAACAAAAGAGGAAGCGGACGAGGACGAAGAAAAAACGACGGATGCGGAAGAGGCGGAACTCGGCGCGGGCGAAGCGGTACTCAAAGGCGTTTCGTTCACGGCGAAAAAAGGGCAGACGATTGCGTTCGTCGGTCCGTCGGGCGGAGGGAAAACCACCATCTGCCACCTGCTGCCGCGCTTTTACATGCGCGACGGCGGCAAAATCACCATCGGCGGCACCGATATCAACGATGTTTCCGCGCACGATCTCCGCAAAAACATCGCCGTGGTCGCGCAGGACGTGTTCCTTTTTTCGGGCACCATCCGCGATAACATCGCCTACGGCACCGAAAACGCCACGGAAGAAGAAATCATTTCGGCGGCGAAACGTGCGGGCGTGCACGATTTCGTGGTAAGCCTGCCGCACGGCTACGATACCGAGGCGGGAGAACGCGGCGTGAAGCTTTCGGGCGGACAGAAACAGCGCGTTTCCATCGCGCGGGCGTTTCTGAAAAACCCGCCCATCCTCGTGCTGGACGAAGCCACCAGCGCGCTCGATAACGCCACGGAAATGCAGATTCAATCGGCGCTGAACGAACTTTCGAAAGGCAGAACAACGTTCGTGGTGGCGCACCGTCTTTCCACCGTGAAAAACGCGGACGAAATACTGGTGGTGGAAAACGGCAACATCACCGAGCGCGGCACGCACGAAACGCTCGCCGCGGGCAACGGTCTGTACGCGAAGCTGTACCGCTACCAGTTCCGCGAAAATTAAGCCGTACGGGTGAAAGTACGCATAAATTTTTTCATAACGCGCATACTTACGGCAAGCCCGGAAGAAACCGGGCGGTTACAGGGAGGAATGGAAAAGTTATGGAAAAATTTTTAATCGGGGCGCTCGTAGGCGGAATCGCAGGCGCGCTGGTCGTGTCCAACAACGCAAAGATGCGCACGCTCGTAAAAAAGGGCGAGGACGAACTCAAGGAAAAAGTCGGCTCGATGGTGGATGAAAAGCTTTCCGCCATGCTGAAAAAGTGCGACGACGCGAAAAGCGCCGCGCAGGAATCGCAGACGGGCGAGCAGCAGGCGCAAGGCGGCGGCGAAAGCGCGCCGGGCGAATCCGCCGATAAAAAGAAAAGCAAAAAGAAAGATTCGAAAAAAGAATAAAAATACGGTGAAAATCGGCAAAAAAGCGGCGAAACGGTAGACAAACGCCGCTTTTTATGTTATACTGAATCAAATGGTTACAAAACGCATAGCGGCATTCGATATAGGCAATAAAAGAATCGGCGTGGCGATTTCCGATCCGTTCGGCGAATACGCGGTGCCGTGCGATACATACGTGCGCACGGGGCGGCTTTCCGAGGACGTTACGGCGGTTGCAAAGATTGCCGAAGAAAAGGGCGCGCAGGCAATCGTGTGCGGCTTGCCCGTCAATGCGGACGGCTCGGAAAGCGCACAGACGGCGCGCACGCGCAGATTTATCGAAATTTTAAAAAAAGAAACGGCGTTGCCCGTATTCGAAGAGGACGAACGCTACACCACGCAGGCAGCGAAAGAAACGCAGATCGCGGCAGGCGTGGGGCGCAGGGATAAGAAGAAAACCATCGATTCCATCGCGGCTTCGTATATTCTGGAAACGTATCTGTTAAAAAAGAAGAAAGAGGAAAAAATTATGAAAAAAGAAGAGCAATTCGAAGAAAACGAAGAAGAACACATCATCACTCTTACGGACGACGAGGGCAACGAAGTGGAATATTACCATATCGCCACGTTGCCGTACAAAGGGGAAACGTATTGTTTCTTCCAGAAAGCGGAACCGGAAACGGAAGAAGAGGAAGAAGAGGTGGTGATTTACCGCCTTTCCGGCGAGGACGAAAACGCCGAACTGCAACCGCTGGAGGACGACGCGCTGATGGACGAAGTCTTTGCGGAATTCTGCAAAGAATACGAAGCGTACGAAAACAGCGACGAAGCGGCAAAACTCGACGGCGCCGACTGATTTAGCCTCATTTCTCGGCTTACCCTTGGGGGGAAGCTGTCTGCGAAGCAGACTGAAGAGAACAATCCCTGATATAGCCTTCCCCTTGGGGGGAAGGTGTCGCCGAACGGCGACGGATGAGGGGCAGTCAGACAGCGAACAGTTGTTATAAACCGTTCGAAATCGGAATTCCGCCTTTGCTACCCGGCTTCCCCCTGTCGGGGAAGCTGTCTGCGAAGCAGACTGAAGAGGACGTATCTTTCAAATCCTGCCCCACATGGCAACTCCCGCAACAAATATTACAAAAGAACGGCATATCAAAAAAATCCGCGCCGTCTTTTCCCTTATTCCATTCACTCGGTTTTCCGAAGCGAAGTGAGGCTTTTCTGATGTTACATGCACTCAAAGAAAAATTCAAAGAGAGTTTATCCTCGGTATTGCCGGTGGCGCTTATCGTCGCAATTTTAGCGGCGACGGTTGCCCCCGTCGATTCGGGGATTTTTTTGTCGTTCTGCGCAGGCGTTCTGCTGCTTGTTCTCGGCATGGGGCTGTTCACGCTGGGCGCCGATTCCTCCATGCTGGAAATCGGCAAAAAGGCGGGCGCGAAACTTACGGAAAGCAAAAAAATCTGGCTTATCGCGTTTGTCAGTTTCGTTATCGGCGTTATCGTAACGGTGGCGGAGCCGGATTTGCAGATTCTCGCCGCGCAGGTAGAAGGCATTAAACCGATGGTTTTAATTCTTTCCGTCGCCGCGGGCGTGGGCATTTTTCTGACGGCGGCGATGCTGAGAATCGTTTACGGTATTTCCTTTAAAATCATGCTCGCCGTGCTGTACCCGCTGGTATTCGTGCTTGCGCTGTGCTTTGTGGATAAAAGTTTCTGGGCGCTTGCGTTCGACGCGGGCGGCGTTACCACGGGCCCGATGACGGTGCCGTTTATCATGGCGCTTGGCGTGGGCGTGGCGGCGATACATAAAGGCAAAAAAGGCAACGATTCGTTCGGGCTCGTCGCGCTGTCCAGCATCGGTCCCGTCATCGCCGTGCTCATTCTCGGCATGCTTTTCGAAGTGAGCGGAAAAGATCTCGGCGCCTCGGTGGTCGCGCCGGAAACCACGCGCAACGTTCTGAAAGATTACGGTGCGGGGTTTGCGGAATATTTAAAGGAAGTAGGGCTGGCGCTCTCGCCCATCGCGGCGTTTTTCCTGTTGTTCCAGCTGTTCACGCGCGCCTTTACGAAGCGTCAGGCAATCAAAGTGGGCGTAGGGCTTATATACACGTTCGTCGGGCTCACGCTGTTTCTCACGGGCGCCAACGTCGGTTTCATGCCCGTCGGCGCAAAGATGGGCGAAACGCTCGCAAAAATCGCGGGCGGCTGGTTGCTCGTCCCCGTCGGCGCAATCATCGGCTATTTCATTGTGGCGGCGGAACCTGCCGTGTATGTGCTCAATAAAGAAGTGGAACATACCAGCGCGGGCGCCGTTTCGGCAAAGGCGATGAACCGCGGACTCTGCGCGGGCGTGTCGTTCGCCGTGGCGCTGGCGTTTTTCCGTATCATCGCGGGCTTCAACATCATGTGGGTGCTGATGCCGGGCTATGCCGTCGCGCTGATTTTAATGATATTCTGTCCGTCGATGTTCACGGGCATCGCGTTCGATTCGGGCGGCGTGGCAAGCGGCGCCATGGTGTCCTCGTTCGTGCTGCCCATGGCAAAGGGCGCCTGCGAAATTCTCGCGCCGGGGCAGACGATGACGCTCGCGTTCGGCTCGGTCGCGCTCGTCGCGCTCGCGCCGCTCATCTCCATCCAGATACTCGGCGTAACATACAAACGCAAAACGGCGATTTATAAACGCACGTTTTTAAGCGAAGAGGATACCTTCCTCAATTTCGAAGTAGATTGACGGGGAAACGACTATGGAAAAAGGCAAAACGGTATTAAAAAAACTGCAATCGAAGAAGTCCGCGCGGGCGGCGGAACGCACGGGAAACGGCGCGGCGGAACGCGGCGGCAATTTAAAAGCGCTCGTCGGAATTTTATCCCTGCGCGACGCGGAAAAGCTCACGGAGCTCATCAATGCGTCCTGCGCGGCGCTTTCTTACGAAGCGGACGCGAAAGGCACCGCGCGCAGCTCGGTTCTCGATTATCTGGGCTTGGGCGAAACGGATAAAAAAATCGTGGTATCTCTATTTCCGGAACGCGCGGAGAAAGCGGTGCTCGAAGAAATCCGCGAAAACATGTCGCTGTATCTGGCGGGAAAAGGAATCTGCTTCACGGTGCCGCTTACGGGCGCGTCGGCAATCGTGGCGAACGCTTTGAAAAAAAGCGTATCCGATACGGAAAAAAACGGAGGTAAAAAAGTGAAAAAGCAAAGAGAGTATACGCTCATCGTAACCGCAATGCAAAAGGGTTTTGCCGAAGAGGCGATGGAAGCCGCGCGCACGGCGGGCGCCGCGGGCGGCACGGTACTCACGGCGGCAACGCTCGGCGATAAAAAGGCGGAACAGCTTATCGGCGTAACGCTGCAGAAAGAAACGGACGTTTTGCTGATTCTTGCCAAAAACGACGGCAAAGACGCGATTACCGAAGCGATTTTGAAAAAAGTCGGCTTAAAAACGGACGGCGGCGGCGTCGTTTTCACGCTTCCCGTCGATAATCTCGTCGGCGTGGGCGGCGTGGGGCTGCGTTCTCCCGAAAAACCCGCAGAAGAAGAAAAAACCGCGGAAGAAGACGAAACCGCGGATGCGGAATAAGACGAATCATCCCGAAAAAAACAAAAGCCGAACGGAAATTGTGTCGAAAAAGTTTACAATAAGTGAAAAAAAATCACAAAAAAAAGTTTTTTTCTTTTTTTTTCGGGCTTGCGTTTGACAATTCCGAAGAAGTGTGGTATAGTGTAGACAAGCTCGTGAGGGCAAACAAAATTCCATAACGTAAAAGCCGATATATGTTCCCTGAAGTGGTGGGAATGTCTCTACCGCAGTACCCGAAAACCAACTGCGACTATCGAGCAGTTTTTTCCTTTTTCTTTTTTTCGTAAAGGAAAGGGGAGAAACGGTATTGGCGAAGAAAACCGTGTTTTCTCGCCTTTTATTTTTTTTGCAGGCTCGGAAAAGCAGGCGGCTGAAAAAAACGTCGGGATCACGAAGGAGAGGGTTTTACGAAATGAAAGCGTTGGAAGAAAAAATACTCAAAGAAGGGCAGGTGCTTCCGGGCAACGTCCTGAAAGTCGGTTCGTTTCTCAATCAGCAGGTAGACGCGGTATTTTTAAAAGAAATGGCGAAAGAAACGCGCCGCCTGTTTTCAGGCGAGCGCATCACGAAAGTGCTCACCGTAGAAGCTTCCGGCATCGCGTTCGCCACGGCGGTGGCAATGGAACTGGGCGTGCCCATGGTCTTTGCGAAGAAGCATCCTTCCGCAAACGTATCGGGCGAGCAGTACAGCGCGGCGGTATATTCCTACACGCACAAACAAACCTACAACGTGGCGGTAACGAAAGATTATCTTTCTGCTGCCGACAGAGTGTTGATTACCGACGATTTTCTTGCCGGCGGCAACGCTTTGAAAGGGTTAATCGATATAGCGAATCAGGCGGGCGCCGAGGTTGTGGGGTGCTGCGCGGAGATCGAAAAGGGTTTTCAGGGCGGCGGCGACGAGCTGCGCGCGAAGGGCTATAAAGTGGAATCCCTTGCAATCATCGAAAGTATGAACGAAAGCGAAATTTCGTTCAGAAAATAAAAACGTATTAAATTTTTTAGCCTGCGGCGAAAAAACGTCCGGGCAAAGGAGAAAAAATCTATGAAGAAACTTGTATCTCTGGCTCTTTCGGCTGTGATGGCATGCGGCGTTACCGCCGCGCTTGCGGGATGCGGCGAGGAAAAAACCTCCTTCGAAAAGGTAAACAAAGCGGACCTCAAAGTCGGTCTTATCACGCTTCACGATACCTCTTCCACGTACGATAAGAACTTCATCGACGCGATGTACGAAGCGGCTGAAAACAAAGGTCTTACGAAAGAACAGGTACTTCTTGTAACCGGCGTCGGCGAAACCGAAGCTTGCTACAACGCGGCGAAAAATCTTGCTTCGCAGGGCTGCCAGGCAATCTTTGCCGATTCCTTCGGGCACGAAGATTTCATGATTCAGGCCGCGCAGGAATATTCGAACGTTCGCTTCTGCCACGCTACCGGCACGAAAGCGCACACGCTTGATATGAAGAACTTCTCCAATGCGTTCGCTTCCATTTACGAAGGCAGATACCTTGCCGGTATCGCCGCAGGCATGAAGCTCAACGAAATCGGTTCTACCGCTGCCGATCACGTAATGGGTTACGTAGGCGCGTTCCCTTACGCCGAAGTTGTTTCCGGTTACACCTCTTTCTATCTCGGCGCTAAATCCGTTTGCCCCGACGTTACCATGAAGGTTCGTTACACCGGTTCCTGGTACGATACCGATATCGAATTCGATACCGCCGAAACGTTGATCCAGAAAGACGGCTGCAAGCTGATTTCCCAGCACGCCGATTCTTACGGCGCGCCCAACGCCTGCGAAAAAAACAACGTGCCCAACGTTTCCTACAACGGCAGCACCAAAAAGCAGGGCCCCAACAGCTACATCATTTCTTCCAGAATCAACTGGGCTCCTTATTTCGAATACATGATCGACTGCACGATGAACGGCGAAAGAATCGACGCCGACTGGACGGGCACGATCGCTACCGGTTCGGTAGAGCTCATCGACCTCAACACTTCCGTTGCTGCGGAAGGCACGCAGGCGGCGATTGACGCGGCTAAGAAAGAACTTGAAAACGGCACCCGTTTCGTATTTGCCGACTTCACTTATGGCGGCGGCAAGACTCTTACGGCAGACCTCCTTGCGGACGTTGATACGGACGATAAGTACACTCCCGATACGAAGATTGTGGAAGAAAAGAACGGCAAACTGGTATTCATGGAATCCAAGTTCCGCGCTGCTCCTTACTTCGATTTGAGAGTAGACGGCATCACCGAACTTCAGAATGCCGCTAACTAATCTGAAAAAATATTGAACATAAAGGAAAGGGCGGAGATTTTCTCCGCCTTATCCTGCTTTTTTAAATGATTTTTTCTGTCCGTCTTATCGGATAGGCTCAACGGAGGTAGCGCGTGGAAAGAGAAATTGCGCTGGAAATGAGAGGCGTTTCGAAGTATTTCGGAAGCGTCGTGGCAAATAAAAACGTAAATCTCAAAGTGTATAAAGGAGAGATTTTAGCCGTGCTCGGCGAAAACGGCAGCGGCAAAACCACTCTGATGAATATGATTTCGGGCATTTATTTCCCGGATGAAGGGCAAACGTTCGTCGGCGGCGAAGAGGCGGTCATCCGCTCCCCGCAGGACGCGTTCGCGTATAAAATCGGCATGATTCACCAGCATTTCAAACTGGTGGACGTATTCACCGCCGCGCAGAACATCGTTCTCGGCGTGAAAAACGAACCGAAACCCGTAGACGATAAAAAGAACGTGTTTTTGAAGTTTTTCGCGAAAATCGGCAGAAAAATGGAAAGCGGCTTGTACAAAAAAAAGGAAGTCGCCGCGCAGGTGAAAGAAATCGCCGATAAGTACGGCTTCGAAATCGATCCCAATAAAAAAATTTACAATATGTCCGTTTCGGAAAAACAGACGGTGGAAATCGTAAAGGTGTTATACCGCGGCGCCAACGTGCTCATTCTGGACGAGCCCACCGCCGTTTTAACCCCGCAGGAAACGGAAAAACTGTTCGCCGTGCTCCGTAAAATGAAAGAGGACGGCAAGTCCATCATCATCATCACCCACAAACTCAACGAAGTGCTTGCCGTATCCGATCGCGTGGCGATTTTAAGAAAGGGCGAATCCGTGGGCGAAATCGCTACGAAAGACGCCGACGAAAACAAACTCACCGAATTGATGGTGGGCAAGAAAGTGGCGCTCAATATCGAACGCAGCACGCCCGAAAATTGCGAGGACAGGCTGGAAATCAAAGGCCTGAATGTAAAGAGCCACGACGGCGTAAAGGTACTGGATAACGTTTCGTTCACGGCAAAATCGGGCGAAATTCTCGGTATCGCGGGCATTGCGGGCAGCGGGCAGAAAGAACTGCTGGAAGCCATCGCCGGCTTGCAGAAGCTGGAAAGCGGCGATATGATTTTCCACAACCCCAAAAAGGATAAGCCCGTAACGTTCTTCCACAAAGATCTGCACCGCGTGAAAGAGCTGGCGAAAGAGGGCGCGTTCCGCTACGAAAACGGCGAAACCGTCGATTTTACGGGCAAAACGGATAAAGAAATCAAAGAACTCGTCAACGCGGGAAAAGTGCTTTTCAAAGAGGACGAAATCATCGATCTGAAAGATAAAACGCCTCTGCAAATCCGCGAACTCGGCATCCGCCTTTCGTTCGTTCCCGAAGATCGCCTCGGCATGGGGCTCGTCGGCAATATGGACATCGTGGATAACATGATGCTCAGAAGTTACCGCAAGGGCAATTCCGTGTTCCTCGATCGCAGCAAACCGGGAAAACTGGCGGACGAAATCATCGAAGAACTGGAAGTGGTTACGCCCTCGGCGCATACGCCCGTAAGAAGGCTTTCGGGCGGCAACGTGCAGAAGGTGCTTGTCGGGCGCGAAATCGCTTCCGCGCCGAAAGTTTTAATGGCGGCGTACCCCGTACGCGGACTCGACATCAATTCGTCGTATACCATCTATAATCTTTTAAACAAGCAGAAAGAAAACGGCGCGGCGGTTATTTTCGTCGGCGAAGATCTCGACGTGCTCATCGAACTGTGCGATCGGATTCTCGTCATCGGTTCCGGCAAGGTTACGGGCGTCGTAGACGGCAGAACCGCAAACAAGAGCGAAATCGGTCTGCTGATGGTAAAAACGGAATCAGCCGGAAACGGCGACGGCGTGAAGGAGGCTGTCAATGACTGAATCGACAACGAAGAAAGTAAAAGAACCGCTGTTTCATATCACGAAGCGCGCGTCGATGCCGTTCTGGAAAGCGGCGGGAATCCGCGTCCTTTCCGTGCTTGCCGCGGTGATTATCTGCAGCGTCATGAGCACGATTTTAATCGGGCGCAACCCGTTCGCTATTTTCGGCACGTTCGTCAAGGGCATTTTCATCGATCCGTGGACGCTTCTTCAGGATACCGCTTTGCTGCTTGCGTTCGGGCTTGCCATCGTTCCCGCGTTCCGTATGAAATACTGGAACATGGGCGCCAACGGTCAGGTGCTGATGGGCTGCCTTGCGGCAATTTATTGCATGATCAACGTGCCGGATGAAGTGCCGGGGGGCGTGGTGATTATCATCATGCTGCTTGCGGCAATCGCCGTCAGCGTTATCTGGGCGGCGATTCCCGCAATTTTCAAAGCGCTGTTCAACACCAACGAAACGCTGTTCACGCTGATGATGAACTACATCGCCGCGGGGCTGGTAAACCACTTCTGCTATAAGCAGACGAAGTATCAGAAAATCAATATCGGTATCGTCAATCTGATGAGCAAGCGCGCCTGGCTGCCGCAGCTCGGCAACAAATATCTGCTGCCCATTCTGATTGTCGCGCTGATGACGGCGTTCGTGTTCGTGTACATGAAGTACAGCAAGCACGGCTACGAAATCGCGGTGGTGGGCGAAAGCGCCAACACGGCGAAATACGTGGGCATCAACGTAAAAAAAGTAATTATCCGTACGCTGGTGTTATCGGGCGCCATCTGCGGCGTCATCGGCTTTTTGTACGCCGGCGCCATTTCCCACACGGTATCGGAAAAAACGGCTACGCTCGGTTTCACCGCCATTCTTATCGCGTGGCTCGGCAAATTCAATCCGCTGATTATGATCGGCACGGCATTGTTCGTGGTGGTCATGCAGGCGGGCACGGGGCAGATCAATACGGATTTCTCCCTCGGCAGCACCGATTTTTCCAATATGATTATCGGTATCGTGTTCTTTTTCGTCATCGGCTGCGAATTTTTCATCACCTATTCCATCAAAGCGGCGGGCGGCTGGAAAGAATTTACCGCGAAAGCGGGAAAAATTTTCAAACGCAAAAAAACGGCTGAAACGGCGCAGGGCGCCGGCGAAACCGCAAACGAAACGGATCGGCAGACGGAGGACGAAAAGAAATGATTATCAGTTTACTTGTAAAAGCCATTCGCATGGGCACCATTTTCCTTTTTGGCAGCACGGGCGAAACGGTCATGGAAAAATCGGGGCATCTGAATCTCGGTATTCCGGGCATCATGTGCATGGGCGCGTTCGGCGGCTGCTGGGGCGTATCCGTTTATATGTCGGCGATCGGCGACGGCACGCCCGTGGGATTTTTTCTGGTGCTTACGGCGCTGTTGTTTTCGGCGCTCGTGTCGTCGTTCGGCGCGTTGATTTATGCGTTCCTTACGGTTACGCTCCGCGCCAACCAGAACGTAACGGGGCTTGCGCTCACCACGTTCGGCGTAGGTTTTATGAAGTTCTTCGGCACAAGAATCAATTCGGATTACCTCATCCGCGCGCACAAGAGTTTCAAAAATTTATTTACGTTTTCGGATAAGCTCGGTTCGTTCGGCGAAATCTTTTTCTCGCACGGCGTCATGGTATATCTTTCCATTTTCCTCGCGCTGTTTGTGTGGTACTACCTGTTCAAAACAAGAAAAGGGTTGCAGCTTCGCGCCATCGGCGAAAATCCCGCCACGGCGGACGCCGTAGGCATCAACGTGGAAAAGTACAAATACCTTTCCATCATCGCGGGGTGCGTCATTGCCGGCTTCGGCGGCTTGTATTACGTCATGGATAAGTCGAACGGCACAACGTTTGTGGAAGCGCCCATCGAATCGTTCGGCTGGCTTGCCGTCGCGCTTGTTATCTTCACGTTGTGGAAGCCGAACTACGCCATTCTCGGTTCGATTATTTTCGGCGCGTTGTCCGTGGCGTCCAGCGTGTTTACCATTCCGCTGAAGATGATTAAACTCTTCGACGTGGTGCCTTACGTCGTAACGGTGCTTGTGCTTATCGTTACCAGCGTAATGGACAGCAAGGAAAATCAACCGCCCGCGGCACTGGGACTTGCCTACTTCCGCGAAGATCGTTAAAAACCGATAAAAAAGTGTAAAAAAAGCAGTCTTTTTTGTATGAAAAAGGCTGCTTTTTTGTATGTATTTACGCCGTTTTTGCGCTGTTTTGAAGTGATTTTGCCCTCATTTTGCTTATTTTTTCCGTGTTTTTGCACGTTTTTATCGCCTTTTTTCGCTAAAAATCTGCCGAAAAGGCATTTTTTTATGCCGTTTTTTCTGCTATAATCGTATGTGAAATGCGTTTGCGGGCGCAATGACGCGGAGGGCGGGCAGACGATGCAGGTGTACATAGAATATGCTTTTATCGAAAATTTTCTGCTGGATTCCATGCTGCTTTTTCTGGCGTTCCGCAGCACGAAAACCCGCGTGCGGGCGCTTCCCGCGGTGTGCGCCGCGTCGTTCGGCGCCGCGTTCGCCTGCGTGTTCGCGCTGATTTCCGTTCCGTACGCCGCAGCGTTTTTCATCAAAGTTTCGGCAGGCGCGCTGATGTGTTTTTTCGCGCGGCTGAAAAGCCCGAAAGTGTTTTTTACGCTTTCAAAAACGGAGAAAAAAGCCTGTTTTTGTGCGTTTTTACGCTTTGTATGCGTGTTTTTTCTGCTTTCGGCGTGTCTGGCGGGGGTGTTTTTTGCCATCGATTATACGGGCGCGACGTTGAAAGCCTGGCAGATTCCCGTGTGCGTTTTCTTCGTTTTTGCCTGCGTTGCGGGGGCAAAAAGACTGTTTAAAGCGCAGAAAACGGCACGCTTTATCCGCCGCTGCGAACTTTGCGCCGACGGAAAAACGCGCGGCGTAGAGGCGTACGGACTGATCGACAGCGGCAACCGCGCCGTGGCGGGAGACGGAGCGCCGATTTGCTTTATTTCGCCGGAACTGGCTTTTTTACTGTGGGACGGGCGTACGGAAACGCGCGATTTTACGATAAGCACGGTGAGCGGAACGAAAAAAATAAAAATTTTTTCGGGCACGCTTCTGATATATGAAGAAACGCAGGCGCATACAATAAATAAACGGTATTTCCAGCGGGTGTATTTTTCTCCTTCCGCGCACGTATCCGCGGGCGGAAAAGGCGGATATTCCGTGCTGCTGCCCGCTTGTTGCGCTTCGGTAATGGAGGAGAACGCGGCGCAGGGAAGGGAAGCGAGCGCGGCGGAGCATCGGAAAACCGCGGCGGAAGTAAATACGGCGGAGGAAAAGCCGACGGAAGAAATCGCCGCGGGAAAGGGTGCGCAGGGAAAGGAAGCGAGCGAGGCGGAGATTCAGAGGATTGCGGCGGAAGTAAATACGACGGAGGAGAAACCGACGGAAGAAATCGCCGCGGGAAAGGGTGCACAGGGAAAGCCGACGCAGGGAAAAGGAACAAAAACGGACGAGGTATAAGGCGTTGAAATTTATAGAAGTGTTACGGAGTTTTTTACGCAGGATAGACGCAGAGGACGCGGTGGATTACGTATGCGGCACGGAAGCGCTGCCGCTGCCTTTTTCGCCGCAGGAAGAACGCGAGATGCTGGAGAAACTGGAAAAGGGCGAAGAGAGAGAAGCCGATAAAATCAAGGGTGAGTTGATCAAGCACAATCTGCGCCTTGTGATTTATATCGCGCGGAAATTCGATAACACGGGCGTGGACGGCGACGATCTGGTTTCGATTGGGACGATAGGCTTGATCAAGGCGATCAATTCGTTCCGCTCGGATAAAAACATCAAGCTTGCCACATACGCTTCGCGGTGCATAGAAAACGAAATTTTAATGTATCTCAGGCGGACGGCGCGCCTGAAAAGCGAGGTTTCGTTCGACGAGCCTCTGAATACGGATTTCGAGGGAAACGAACTGCTGTTATCGGACGTGATGGGTACAAGCGCGGAAAGCGTGTACGGCGGCGTAGAGGACCGCGCGGAAAAGGAACTCTTAAAAGACGCACTGACGAAACTTTCGGAGCGGGAACGCAAGATTATGTTTTTGCGCTTCGGCCTTTCCGGCGGCGAAGAAATGACGCAGAAGGACGTGGCGGATATGCTGGGAATTTCGCAGAGCTATATTTCGAGATTGGAAAAAAAGATTATTCAGCGGCTGAAAAAAGAAATTTCGAAAATGGTGTGATTTACGGCGGCGAAAAAAGCGACTGATTCCGCCGCGAAGTCGGCGGCGAAAATCACGTGCGCGCGCCCGAAAACGGATATTTCCGGCGCGTTTTTGTAAATGGTTGCCGAGATGTTTCCGGAAACGTCTGACTTATTTTAATTCGCACCGAATGTCGGTGCGAATTTTTATACTCGGAAATCATGTTTCCTGTAAAAGACGAGAATTTATGCGATTGTATTCATAGATATTCTTAAAATTTTACAATTTGGCTTCGACGGCGGTTTTGCGGTAAACGGCGGGAGTGGCGCCGAACGCTTTGCGGAATTCGCGGATAAAGTATGAGGGCGAAGAATAGTTCAGCGCTTCCGCCACCGCTTCGACGGACTTATCGGGGCGGGAAATGAGATAGTTCGCCGCTTTTTTCAGCCGCACGGTATTCTTGTACGCGATGGGAGCAAGTCCCGTGGCGGCTTTGAACAGCGCGAAAAACCTCGGCTCGCTGAGATAGCACAGCCCGGCGAGTTCTCCGACCGACAATTCTTTCGTGCAATTTTCCGCGATATAGTCGACGGCGGGTTGTACGCGTTCGTTCGCGATCCGCTTTTCGCAATCGAACTTCGGCAGTATATCGCCGATAAGTTTGTAAAAGCAGCCCGCGCTTACCGCCGCGCCGCGCTCGTCCGCTAAAAGCTCCCTGAGCTTTTCGTATTTTTCGATAAGACCGTTGAAATTTTCCGCGCGGTATTTCTGCACCGGGTAGAAGTTTTCGGCGAAGTCGGAGAGCTGCTTTTCGAACGAGAAATGCATGGAAAACATGGACACGCCGCCGTTTTCGGGAATCCACCTCGAAGCGTAAGTGCAGTTTTGCGGGATAAGGAATACGTCGCCGCATCCGACGGGAACACTCTGCCCGCGATAATAAAGTTCGCCGGAGCCGCGGAGCATCAGCGCGATAGAGTGGAACGGGCGCGGGAACGCCGTGTAGTCGCATTCGTAAGCGCGGTTGTCTGAATATACGTTCAATATGAGTTTCGATATGTTTGCGTCGGACAGTTTCACGGTAAAATTAACCTCGCGATAGAATAGTGATATTTTTTGATAGTATACTGTATTGAAAAGAAACAGTCAAGCTGTTATAATAGGATATAATAAAAAATATCATAATTTTTGCGAGGTATCGTTATGAACGGAGAGTTTCTTGGCAAAACCGCGATAATTACGGGCGGAGCTTCGGGGATGGGATTGCTTACCGGTAAACGCATGTACGAGGACGGTGCGAACGTAGTACTCGTCGATTGCGACAAAGCGGCGCTCGAAAACGTTAAAAGCGAGTTTACGGGCGGCGGCAGACTGCTTACGGCAAAGTGCGACGTAAGAAATTTCGACGAGGCGGCGGCGGTTGTGAAAAACACGATAGATACGTTCGGCACGCTTGATATCATGGTCAACTGCGCGGGCGGGAACTCGTGCCGTATTTTTAATTGTTGGGAAGAATTCTGCGACCTGCCGATCGAACAGGTGAAGTGGGGGATAGAGGTCAATCTTCTGGGTACGGTGTATTTTTGCCACGAGGCCATGCGGCAGATGAAAAAGCAAGGTAGCGGCGCGATAGTCAATTTCGGTTCGATAACCGGCATCGAAGGCGATACGCGCGGCATGGACTACGCGATTTCGAAAAGCGCGATTATGAACGGACTGAACAAGTCGCTTGCGATGCTTGGCGCGAAGTACGGCGTGCGCGTGAACTGCGTGGCGCCGGGGCCGGTGCTTACCCGCCCGGGAATGGCGGCTATGAAAACTCCGCTCGGCCGCGCCGCAAACCCCGAAGAGATCGTGGATATGGTGCTGTACCTTGCTTGCGACAGAAGCGCGTTCGTAACCGGATCGACGATTCTGATGGACGGCGGCAGACACCTTATGACGAACGAGTAGGAGCGGGTATGAAAAGCTTTAAAAACCTCGGTGAGTTTCCGATAGTTTCGTCGCTGAGAGTGCGTACGCCAAACGAAGCGATTTACGATATAGAGGACGGCGAAAAGCAAGGAGCGGAAGGCTTTTTACTGCACGTCGAACTGATGGACGAGCTGTACCGTACCGCCGGAAGCATAGAAAAGATAGTGAAAGCCGCGACAAAACCGGTGATGGTGCTGAATTACCGTACCGCGGAAAATTTTGACGACGAGCGGCTGAACGCGCTGAAACTCGCGGGGGTGAAAGCGGGCGCGGCGGCGGTGGATTTGCCGCTCAATTCTTTCGATAACGATTGCCGGGAAAGCCTAAAAGGTTGTCGCGCGTCGTACGCGGCGGCGAATCCCGACGAGGTTTCCGTGAACCCTGAGGCGACGGAAAAGCAAAAGGCGTTTATTGCGGAAGTACACGAAGCGGGCGGCGAAGTGCTTGTGTCGGCGCACGTCGGAACTATGCTTACGCGCACGCAAGGCGCGGATCTTGCGAAAGAAATGGCGAGCCGAGGAGCGGACTACGTAAAGATTATCGTTTGCGCGCAAAGTATGGACGACGTTGCGGAGATTTACGATACGATCCGCGAACTAAAGCGTACGTTGAATAAGTCGTTTTTGTATCAGACGTACGGGCTTTACGGCAAACTCGTGCGCCCTACGGCGTGGATGTTCGGCTCGGGCATGATACTTTGCCACAATCGCTACACAGAATTGTCCAACAAGGAAAAACCGCTTATCGCGGACGTCAGACGCGTGAAAGAATTATTGTTTTCGAAGAAATACGAAAAATGAAAGCAATGCTCATAAAAGACGGCGGCAGACCTGAGCGGACGGAAGCAGCCGACCCGGTAATCGAGCCCGACGATTTACGCGGCAATGCCTGTAGAAGAAGCCGAAGCCGCGCACGACCTTCTGTATTCGGGCAAAAAAACACTTAAAAGGCGAGCGTTTATTTTATAAGCGTTTTGCCTTTTTTTGTATAAAAGCGCATAGAAACAAGAATAATACTCATACTTTCGTGTATGCCGCGAAGGGGTGTGCTATGGGGCGGAAGGTTGAGGCGTTGCGCCGGCGTTGCCGCAAATCATTTGCCGTAATTAATGCGCTGCAAATAATACGCTACATATCTTATAGGAGGCGGACGTATGCAGAAAGTAGAGATATGCGGCGTAGATACGGCGGGGCTGCCGAAGCTTACCGCGCAGGAAAACGAAAAATTGATGCGCGAACTGAAGGATGGCGACGAGAGCGCCCGCGAAAAGTTTATCGTGGGAAATATGCGGCTGGTGCTTTCTTTGACGAAACGGTTCCGCGCGAAAAACGCGCAGGCGGACGATTTGTTTCAGGCGGGGTGCGTGGGGCTGATTAAGGCGATCGATAATTTCGACCTTTCGGTGGGCGTAAAGTTTTCCACGTACGCCGTGCCGATGACGTTAGCGTAAGGAAAAAATTCACGGCGCCGGCGACGGAAATTATCGATGATTACGAAAGAAAGTCTTTTATTTCATGGGATTGAGAGTAGTTCTCACGGCGGCGATTTACTGCCCGTGACGCGCCGGAATGCGCTTTTAAAGGCGGCTTTTTTGCTTGGTAACAGGGGTGAAAAAAGGGAAATTATCGCGGCGATAAGGGGGGCGGCGGAAATTCCGCCTGCCGTAAAATGGGACGCGGAAACGATTAAAGATTGTGTAGCGAATTATTATTTCGAAAACAATCGTTATCCGCGCGTTTTCGACCTTTGTTTGTTAAATTGTTTGCCGACGGCGGAAGCGATTAAATATGTGTTCGGGGTTTCGGCGCAGCGGTGGCTGGACGGGTATCGATGTTTTGTCGTAGGGTTTGAAAGCGAGGCCGCGGGCGGGCAAGGAACGGGAAAACGGACGAAAAAAAAGATTGCGCGCGTAACGCGGAAACAGGCGTTGCTGGCGGCGGAAAGCGTCCTCGAAGGGGAAGAAAAGGAACGGGTGCGCGAGATGATTGCGGAATACCCGATTGCGGAATGGAACGAACGGAACGTGTCGGACGTGCTGATTTCGTTTTATGAAAAATACGGGCGCGTGCCGGCGGAAAGAGAAATGAAAAATTCGTGCGAATTGCCGTATTACGGGATTTTTCGGTATCGGTTTCACATGACGTATCGCGCGTTTTTAAGGGAGTTTTTGCCGCCGCTGTATGAAATTTATTGCGGCGGCGCAAACGAACGGAACAATGCGGAAATTTCCGGCACGGTTTCCGGCGTGGTTTCCGGCGCGGCGAAAAAACAAGGGGCGAAAGGCGCGGAAAGAAAGCGTAAGTCGGAAACGAAAAAGGACGAGCCGAAACGCGGAAAAACGAAGTCGGGAAAAATCAAGTCGATTAAAATTATCCGATTGGATTTCGGCGGCAGTTTTTTCTTTCCTACGTGTTCGAACGTTCAGGACTATTATTTCTGGGAAGAAGAGAAAAAATACAAGGATACTTTTATTCTGGATTATTTTTTGAATAAGAGTGCGCGGAAAGATACCGGCGAAAGCTTGCCCGATAACGCTTTAAAAAATGCGCCCGCTGCCGACACGGATAACGCGCAGGGTAACGAGCGGAAAGTTGCGCGGCATGGCAAACCCGTCGGCTCGCGTTTCGCCGCTTGGGATAAATCTTGGGAAATCGCGCAAAAAACGGCGCGGCTTACGGAACGGGAAAACGCGCAGAAAAACACGCTGAAAAACACGCCGCAAAATGCGCTGAACAACGCGCCGCCGACAGATTCGATTCATGTTTCGGCAGACGGGCGGACGGGCGATCCGACAGGTTCTGTTTTAGCCGCTTCGACGGGCGGACGGAGAAATTTTCGGGGGAACGCGCGGTAGGTTGCGCAGAAAATCGACGAAAAGGCGGGAATCGTTTTTTTGTTTGGTTAGTACGGTTGAAATTCCGTTTCGCTTTGCAAGATCGCGAGAAGTTCGGGCATGACGTCTTGCTTTTTCTTGTTGCGGCAGTCGATTTTGAATGCGGCGGTGCTTTCTTTGTACACGCGATAGAAAATGAATTCTAAAAGTTTTGTGATGTCGAAATCGTGCGTTTCGGTTTCGTTGATTACGTAAATTGCCTGTAAAACGGCGTGAATTTCGTAGGTATGGCGCATGGTTCGTTTTTCCATGGGGTTGATCTCCTTTGTGATTTTATTGCGGCGCGGATTTTATTGCGGCGCGGATTTTATGGCAACGCGGAGTTTATTGCAACGCGCTGACGGCGTTTAAATATTTTTTCCGGATGCGGATTTTGCGGCGATAGATTGTGGTGTAATCTACGTTGAAATACCGTTTCATATCGATTAAACGCATGCCGCTCATCATCGCTAAAAGCGTTTCGTATTCGTAATCGGGTAAATTCATTGTTTTTATAATTTTATCGTAGCGTTCGCAGGCTTCTTCGGCGTGTTGTTTTTCGTACGGATCGATTGTAGGCTCGTTGTGTCGCAAATTCTGATCTTCATAGCTGCCGACTTCGTATTTCGCGTTTTTTGTGTACTTCTTCCAAAGTATTCTGCCCATATGGCGGTAACAGGCGAGACGTATCGGAAGGGGCTTTCCGAATTTACCGATGCAGAGATCGCTTAATTTCTTGCCTATAAATCGGCATAAAAAGCAGATTGCTTCTTCGGCGTAATCGTATGCTTCGGAATACGGCTTCAGAATATCGTTACGGCAGTAAACATCTTTATACAGGTTTTGATAAACGTAGTATAAATCGCGCGCGGAGTGGATCATTCGCGTTCTTACCGAACTTAAAGCAATCAGCTCGCCGATTTGGCGGATATTCTGTTCGGTGATTACGGTATCGTCGCTGAAACGGTATGTTTTTTGTTGTTGAATCATAGTGGTTTTCTCCTTAGTTTGTTTTATTTTGCCTTTTCGGCAACCGAAAACAAGCACGGAGAAAATTTTTTTGTGCGTTTTTATATGTGGCGGATGGAGGGGAAGTCAACGAAACAGCCGAAAAATTGTTGCGTTTCGGGCGATACGTTGCAAAGTTTCGGCGACAATTTTTGCCGTTGACTTCCGCTTTTTTCCGTGCTACCTACCCCTTGCCAGAAAAGGCAAAAAAATGCGAAAACGGCAAAATTCGGATCGTAGTTTGTTAAACGATGGCAATAATTTACAGTCGCGCGGACAAACGGCGATTTATTTTTGATTTTTTGATGAAAATGCTGTAAAGGACTTGAAAAATAGTGAAATGTATGATATAATACAGTAAGATATTTTGTGTAAAGTGCATAAAAATTTTTGGGAATATAGCATGTTTCCAAAAGCGAATTACACAAAATATTTAATATTTTTATCGGGCATACGTTGACGCCGGGCGTTTATTGACGGGGCGTTCGATGGTGCGCGTGTAAGCGGGAAATGACGATAAAAAGGAGAAATATGGCATTTGTAAACAGCGGGAGAAGGTTGATAAATAGCTAATGCCGTTATTATAGATGTCAGTTAATGGAGATTTATTGAATGAGAGTACCTTTTTCCCCTCCGGATATATCCGAGCTTGAAATCAATGAAGTGGCAGATGCTTTGCGTTCCGGTTGGATTACAACCGGTCCGAGAACGAAGCAGCTTGAAAAAGAAATTGCCGAATGGATAGGCGTAAATAAATGCGTATGCCTTAATTCGCAGACGGCTTGTGCGGAAATGGCGTTACATATTCTCGGCATCGGGGCGGGCGATGAAGTAATCGTTCCCGCATATACCTACACGGCTTCGGCTTCCGTTGTTTGCCACGTCGGCGCAACATTGAAACTTATCGATTCGCAAGTAAATAGTCTTGAAATGGATTATGACGCGCTTGAAAAGGCGATTACGGATAAGACAAAGGCGATTATTCCTGTTGACCTCGGCGGCGTGCCTTGCGATTACGACCGTATTTTTGAAATCGTAGAGAAAAAGAAGCATTTATTTAAACCGTCGAATGAGATTCAGAAAGCAATCGGCAGAATTGCCGTTTGTGCGGATACGGCACACGCGTTCGGTGCAAAATGGCACGGAAAGATGGTCGGTTCCATCGCCGATTTTTCAAGTTTTAGTTTTCACGCCGTGAAGAATTTTACAACGGCGGAGGGCGGCGCGCTTACTTGGCGGACGATTGACGGAATCAGCGATGAAGACATTTATCATAAATTGCAACTTCTGAGTTTGCATGGTCAATCAAAAGACGCGCTTGCCAAAACAAAGCTTGGTGCGTGGGAATATGATATTGTCGGCACTTGGTATAAGTGTAATATGACGGACGTCGTTGCGGCAATCGGGTTAAAACAATTTGAGAGATACCCGGGAATGTTAAAACGGCGCAGAGAAATTATCGCGCGTTATGACGCGGCGTTAAAGCCGCTTGGGGTAAAGGTGTTGCCGCATTATACAAGCGAACACGAATCTTCGGGACATTTGTATATTACGGAAATACCGAAGATTACTTACGAGCAGCGCGGCGAAATCATTACGAAAATGGCGGAACGCGAAATTGCCTGCAATGTGCATTATAAGCCGCTTCCTATGCACACGGCATATAAGGAACTCGGATTCGATATTAAAGATTATCCGAATGCGTACAACCATTTTGCACACGAAATTACGTTGCCGTTGCACACTTGTCTGACTGACGAACAGGTACAATATGTAATCGATAATTTCGTGGATATTCTGCGGGAGTACCTTTGATGCTGATTTGCAAATGGGAGAAGCTGCCTGCCGAAATGCAGACGGACGAAGTGCGGAAATATTACGATATTTTGCGTAAAAAGAATTTTTCGTTGTTCTGGAAGCGCGTTTTCGATATTTTCGTTTCAGCCTTAATGTTGATTGTATTATCGCCGCTGTTTCTTGTTTTGGCGATTGCGATAAAAATCGACAGCAAAGGTCCGGTATTTTATCGGCAAGAGCGGGTTACGCAATACGGAAAACATTTCAGAATATTTAAATTCCGTTCGATGGTAGTGAATGCCGATAAGGGTTCACAGGTTACCGTTGACCAAGACTCGCGCATTACGAGGATGGGAAGGTTGATTCGTAAGTGTCGCCTCGACGAGGTAAGTCAGTTGATTGACGTTTTCCGTGGCACGATGACTTTTGTGGGAACGCGCCCCGAGGTGCCGAAATATGTTTCAGAGTATACCTCAGAAATGATGGCAACGCTTTTATTGCCTGCCGGCGTTACAAGTCTTGCAAGTATTTATTATAAAGATGAAGCAGAGCTTCTGAACGGGGCGGAAGATACCGATAAGGTTTACATCGAAAAGATTCTGCCCGCCAAAATGTATTACAATCTGAAAGCGATTGAAAAGTTTGGGTTTTGGCGGGATATAAAGACGATGTTTATGACGGTATTTGCCGTACTCGGAAAAGAGTATAAAGGCGATTATGTTGAGCCGACATGCGAAACGACAGCAGTTGAAAGCGAAGCGGCGGCTACTGAACGTATAAAAAAAGATTGACAGAATCCGAAAGAGGAGTAAAGTTTATTATGATAGATGGATTAGTTTCAATCATAATGCCGTCGTGGAATACGGCTCGATTTATCGGCGAATCGATACAATCTGTATTGGCACAGACATATACAAATTGGGAGCTGTTGATCGTAGACGACTGTTCTGCGGATAATACCGACGAAATCGTGCAACCGTTTTTGTCGGACGAAAGGATCAAGTATTTCAAAAACGAAAAGAATTGTGGGGCTGCTCTTACGAGAAATAGGGCAATGAGAGAGGCTCGTGGAGAATGGATTGCGTTTCTGGATTCAGATGATTTGTGGGCTTCAGAAAAACTTGAAAGAATGATAAGCTTTATGCAAAGCAACAACTACTCCTTTGCTTATCATCAATATGAAAAGATAGACGAAGAATCTAAACCATTGAATATTCTTGTTTCGGGACCGAAAGTCGTAACGAAGCGAAAAATGTATCATTATGGTTATCCCGGGTGTCTTACGTTTATGTATAGCGCAAAAACATTTGGATTGATACAGATTAAAGATATAAAAAAGAATAACGATTATGCGATTCTATTGAAACTATGTAAAAAAGCAAATTGTTATCTTTTGCCGGAAAATCTTGCAAAGTACAGAATACGCAAAAAGTCGATTTCGCACGATAAATTAAGTAAAAAACTAAAAAGCCATTACGATTTATTTCATTATTGCGACGAAAAACCTGCGGTTGTGGCGTTTTGGCTCGCGTGTTGGAATATGTGGTTCGGTGTTTGGAAAAAGAAAAAATATGAAAAAGCGGTAAGAATAAAACAATGAAGCAATTAAAAGCAGTTTCTGTTATTGGTCATTTTGGCAATAGTAAACTTTTATTAAACGGTCAAACCGTAAAAACCAAAATTATAACCGACGAGTTGAGCAAGCAACTTGAAAGAGATGAAGTAATAAAAATTGATACCGCAGGCGGAAAAAGCACGTTGCTGAAAGCTCCTTTCCAAAGTCTGAAGGCTTTGAAAAAGGCAAAGAATGTAATAATCTTTCCGGCGCACAACGGATTACGAGTTTATGTTCCGTTGTTGTCGTTTTTCAGAAAATTTTTTAAAAACAGAAAATTACATTATGTAGTTATCGGAGGCTGGCTTCCTGAATTTTTAAAAACACGTAAAAGCCTTGCAAAAAAATTGAAACGCTTTGACGAAATTTATGTGGAAACAAACACGATGAAAAGGGCATTGGAAGAACAAGGTTTTACGAACATTGTAATAATGCCGAATTGCAAAGACTTAAAAATTCTGAAACCGGAAGAACTTGTATATCCCACGGGAGAACCTTATAAACTTTGTACATTCTCTCGCGTAATGAAAGAAAAGGGCATAGAGGACGCTGTTAATGCCGTAAAAGAAGTGAATGAAGAAGCTGGAAGAACAATTTACACATTGGATATATTCGGACAAGTAGACTCTGCTCAAGTGCAATGGTTTGAAGATTTAAAAACTACTTTTCCGGATTACGTAAACTATAGAGGCGTTGTGGATTACGATAAAAGCGTTGATGTGTTGAAAAACTATTTTGCGTTGTTATTCCCGACTTACTATAGTGGAGAGGGTTTTGCGGGTACGATACTTGATGCGTTTGCATCGGGAGTTCCGGTTATAGCAAGTGATTGGAAATATAATACCGAGATTATTAGTTCTCAGGTTGGTTTTTTGTATTCGACGCATAAAGTCCGGTGTATTGTAGATATTTTGCAGTATATAGCAAAAGAACCGCAAAATATAACAAATAAAAAATTAAACTGTTTGAACGAGGCTTATAATTACGAAATACAAAAAGTTGTTGGAATTTTGAGTGAGAAGATAGGAATAGAAAATGGGTGTTTCAATTTACAAAATCAAGAAATGGCTGAAAATGTTGACAGGGAAGAGCATCCTACACGTTAATCAAGGACTTGGAAAGTTTTTTCAACCAGATGAATTGGCTGGGTATTATAATGATTTGACCGAAAAGGTTACAAAAGATGCTGAAACCTTAGAAAAACAATGTTTGCCGCCGTCTCACACAGATGATGGTAAACCTATAATTTTTGCCACAACAATTTTGCAATATGGTCTTGGCGCTTATGACCTTGTTCTTCAAACAAATGAAGAAAAATACATAGCTCAATTCAAGAAATGTGTTGATTGGGCGTTTGAAAATCAGGATGAGAAAGGCGGATGGGATATATCGGCGTTTGCCGGAAAAAACTCTGTTTATGGTGCTATGGCGCAAGGAGAAGGGGCGTCTCTCTTATTAAGAGCAAATAAATATCATAATGATGAGAAATATTTTTTAGCCGCAAAAAAGGCGATTGATTTAATGTTGACTCCTATAGAAAAAGGAGGAACAAGTAGGTATGAAAATGATGAGATATTCCTGATGGAATTTATGGACAAGCCGTGTATTTTAAATGGGTGGATATTTTCTCTATTCGGACTGTATGACTTAACTTTGGATTGTGATGAAGAGAAGTATAAATCAGCATTATTATTAACTTTGAATACTTTGAAAAGCCATCTTTCTGATTTTGATTGTGGATATTGGTCGAAATATGATATGGATAAAATGATAGCGAGTCCTTTCTATCATAAGTTGCATATTGCACAGTTAAAAGCATTGCTAATGATAGATAATGACGCGGTCTTTTCTGAAATGCTGGCTAAGTTTGAAAAATATCAAAATAGTTGGTGGAACAGGAAGAGAGCTTTTATAAAAAAAGCGTGTCAAAAGGTTTTTGAGAAATGAAGAGATTATTATGTATTGTCGGCAGTATGAATGCAGGGGGCGCAGAAACGTTCTTAATGAAGCTATACCGAAAAATTGACAAAAGTCATTTTCAGATGGATTTTGCCGTAGCGACTGCCGATAAAGGTTATTATGATGATGAGATACTCTCAATGGGTGGACGAATATATCAGATAAACCCCAAAAGTTCTGGGATTATACGCAACTTTCAAGAGATAAAAAAACTTGTAAAGCGCGAGAAATATGATTACGTGATGAGAACGTCACAACACTCATTGTCCGCTCTTGAATTGTTTGCCGCACGTCTTGGCGGAGCAAAAACTACTGTTTTCAGATCGAGTAATTCAAACACAACATCAACTAAAAGTAAGGAGGTTTTAATTCATCGATTTTTTCGTTTTTTGCCTCGTTGGAATGCCAATATAAAACTTGCGCCGTCGACGGAAGCTGCCGAGTTTATGTTTGGTAAAAACTGCGTAAAGAAGGGGAAAGCTATTCTTCTTCATAACGCTTTAGATCTTAATGTATATAGTTTTGACGAGCAAACAAGAAATCATATCAGAAAAGAGTTTTCTATCGACGATAATGTAAAGATTATCGGACATGTCGGCAGGTTTTCGAAACAAAAAAATCATTCTTTTTTACTTGACATTTTCAGTGAGATTCATAAAAAAAATCCCGATACCGTTTTAATGCTTGTAGGAAAAGGTGAGTTAGAAGATAAAATTAAAGAGAAAATCAAGGCATTAAACCTTGATGGCAGTGTTATATTTACTGGTGTTCGCTCGGATATTCCGGCATTACTTTCGGCGATGGACGTGTTTGTGTTTCCGTCGTTTTACGAAGGAATGCCGAATACCGTGATAGAAGCACAGGCAACAGGATTGCCGTGTTTGATTGCAGATACGATTACGAAAGAAGCGAACGTTACTGGTTTGGTGCGATATATGCCTTTGAAAGTCCCGGAAGAGTGGGCAAAAGAGGCGTTAAACATGATTTCGGATACCCGCATGCAAACAAAGGAAATCATGATTAAAAACGGATATGATATCGAAAACGTCAGCAAGGAATTTGTGCGGCTGGTGTTTGGCGAAAGTGAAGAAATAACTGAGAATTAAAAAGAATATGACGAAACAAAAGTTTTTGCACAATTTAATAAATGTGGTAGCGGTATTTTTGTTTGCCGTTTTCTTATTATTTGACGGATATACATGGGGTAAATTTGCTTTTTTAGCTGCTTCATTGGCGATTTACGTTTTAGGCTTATGGGAACGCAATGATAAAATTGTATTACGTTTTGATATGTACGTCGTGATATATCTTGTGTTTATAGCCTATGTGCTGCTGACGGCGTTGTGGGCAAAGTCGGCAATGAGTACGATAACAATGGCGAGAACATTGTTTCGTACCTTTATTTGCGCATATATCGTGTATCTGTATTTTGTGAAAGAAAAAGACGTATCAAGGCTTTTGCGGATTTTAATGTGGGCCGGGTACGTTGTTGCATTTTATTCATTGATGTTTTACGGTGTAGACGAATTGTTGAAAGCGGGGACCGACAGTTCTTTGCGTGCAGACAATGAGTTTGCAAATGTGAATTCGATAGCAATGTGTTGTGCTTTATCTTGTATGATACAAGCGAATGAATTTTTTGAAAAACGCAATAGGTGGACATGCTTCTTTCTGATTCCCGTTTTGATTGTGATTGGGGCGACGCAAAGCAGAAAAGCATTGCTGTTTTTGATAGTTGGTGTATTTTCGGCTTTTATTGTAAAGAATCAGAATGAATCTTTTGTTAAAAAGTTTGGAAAAATTATACTTGGTTGCGTTGTTGCCGTTTTAATAATCTATGGACTTTTGCAGTTGGAAATATTTTCCGGGATTAAACAGCGTATGCAGACAATGTTTAATTCGTTTACCGGAAACGGAAAAGCGGATGGTTCGTCTTTAATACGTGAAAAAATGATTGAAATCGGTTGGAAAGAATTTACGGAACACCCGGTTGGTGGAATAGGAATTGCAAATTCCTATTTTATCACTGATAAATATTTGGGAAAGAAGACATATTTGCATAATAATTTTGTAGAATTGTTATCATGTGGCGGTATTTTTGCTTTTATATTTTACTACGCGATTTATGTGTATTTATTTTACAACTTGTGGAAATACAGAAACGCTGATAAAAAACAAGCGATGTTTTTTGCAATATGGCTTTTAATAATGTTGGCTTTAGATTACGGAAGTGTTAATTATTACTCAAAGGACCAAAACTTCTATTTAATGATACATTTTGTTAATATTCAAAACTTAAAAAGAAAAGCGAGGGAAAAACAAATTGCAAATAATAAGATATGTGAGAGCGGCAAAAAAATACATTATAAATCCCCATTATCGATTTCTGATTAATGCGCATTTTGGAAAGTACGATAAAATGTCTGACGAAGAGTATCTAAAAAAATGTTTTAAGGCTTGTATGGGTGAAGATTTGCATTTAGATAATCCAAAAACTTTTAATGAAAAGTTGCAATGGCTTAAACTTTACGATCGAAAGCCTGAATATACCATGATGGTAGATAAATATAAAGTGCGCGATTACATTAAGGAAACAATAGGCGAAGAGTATCTTATCCCATTGCTCGGTGTATGGGATAAGGCGGAAGATATCGATTTTGATGCGTTGCCGAATCAGTTTGTTCTGAAATGCAACCATAATTCCGGACTTGGCATGTATATTTGCAAAGATAAAAGCAAATTAACGGAGAATCAGATAAAAGCAATCCGAAAAAATTTGACAAAAGGGTTGCAACAGGACTATTATCTGACAGGCAGAGAATGGCCTTATAAAAATGTTCCGCGTAAAATTATCGCAGAGAAATATATGGAAGATGAAACGGGGCAGTTACGTGATTATAAGTTTTATTGCTTTAACGGCGAGCCTAAAATAATTATGATCAATAGTGATCGAGAAATAGGGAAAACAAAGGCAGATTATTTTGATATGGATTTCAATTGGATTGACTTAAAATGGGGGTATGAACATGCGCTCGTAAAGCCGTCAAAGCCAATAAATTTCAAAAAAATGAAAGAGCTTGCAGTTGTTTTATCCAAAAATATTCCGGAATTAAGAGTGGACTTTTATGAAGTGAATAATAAAATCTACTTTGGCGAATTAACATTTTTCGATGGGAGTGGATTTGATAAAATCGAGCCGAAAGAATGGGATAAAAAGATAGGCGATTGGATA
>OMGY01000834.1_pt1 | contig 32618 bp, 26 predicted proteins | sample 1674461 | NCBI WGS metagenome assembly OMGY01 (sample SAMN05578579, study PRJEB25193) | human gut metagenome | biome: Human Microbiome; feature: human-associated habitat; material: feces | host: Homo sapiens | place: USA:Birmingham | reverse complement strand
ACTGGCGGCGGAGCCGAAGCTGCTCCTTCTGGATGAGCCGGCCGCCGGCATGAACCCTCAGGAAACGGAGGAGCTGACGGCCTTCATCGGGGAGATCCGGGAGAAATTCAAGATCACGATTCTCCTCATCGAGCACCACATGAATCTGGTCATGGGCATTTCCGACCGCATCTATGTGCTGGATTTCGGCAAGCTGATCGCCCACGGCACACCGGCTGAGATCCAAAAAAATCAGCGCGTCATCGACGCGTATCTGGGGGTGGCTGACGATGCTTAAAATTGAAAACCTCCAGGTCCACTACGGCGGCATTCAGGCCCTCCGGGGCATTTCTCTGGAAGTACCGGACGGCAGGATCGTGACGCTGATCGGCGCCAACGGCGCAGGCAAATCCACCACCCTGCGGACCATCACCGGACTGGTAAAGGCCTCCGGCGGCTCCGTCCAGTGGGACGGGCAGGAGCTGCTGGGCAAGTCCATCGACAAGATCATCTCCACCGGCATTGCCATGAGTCCGGAGGGCCGCCGGGTCTTCCCGGATATGACGGTGCTGGAAAATCTGAAGATCGGGGCCTATCTGCGCCGGGACAAGGCAGAGATTGAAAAAGACATCCAGTGGGTGTACAGCCTGTTTCCCCGTCTGGAGGAACGGAGCTGGCAGCTGGCGGGCACCCTCTCCGGCGGCGAGCAGCAGATGCTGGCCGTGGGCCGTGCCCTCATGTCCCGTCCCAAGCTGATGATGCTGGATGAACCGTCTCTTGGCCTGGCCCCGCTGGTGGTGCAGGACATCTTCTCCATCATCCGGGAGATCAACCGGCAGGGCGTCACGGTGCTGCTGGTGGAACAGAACGCCAACATGGCCCTGAAGATCGCGGATCTTGCCTATGTGCTGGAGACCGGCACCATCACCATGTCCGGCACCGGCGCGGAGCTGCTGGCGGACAGCCGGGTGAAGGAAGCGTATCTGGGAAAAAGCAGCTGATTTCTGCCGAATACACGCAATGCCCGAAGGAACATCTCCTTCGGGCATTTTTCTGCAGGAATCCAACCTTCTGCTGACCGCAAAAAAGCTGCCAGGGAGATCAACTCCCCGGCAGCTTTTTCACTCGTTCAATTTCTGAAGTGCGGTCTCGGATGCACATACGCGCCTTAGCACATTAGCAGGATAGGTTCACATGCTCCATCAGGTCGATGAGGACCCGGATGCCCTGCAAATAGGCTCGCACCGGGATGCGCTCATTGGTCCCGTGGACGCCGGTGGCCGCTTCCTGCGGCTCCGCCATGGAGGGACTGCACCGCAGGCAGGTGTCACAGATCTGCTCATAGTGGTGGGCGTCCGTTGCCCCCACGGTCATGGATGGCAGAAATACCACGCCGGGGTAATATCTCTGCAATCTCGGACAGCGCGGATTTCTCGCAGCACGGCTGACAGATAGGCCCTGCTCTTGTGAGGCTTCCCGCTTGAGAGCGGTCTCTTTCAGTTCCTTTTGCGGGAGGGGATTTTTGCCCGAAGACTTTCCAGTCGGTTCAGGGCATTCAGAAGCGTCTCGTCCTTCTTGGCAAAGTGGAAGCGGATCAGATGATTCACCGGCTCGCGGAAGAAGCTGGAGCCGGGCACTGCTCCGACGCCTACCAGCCGGGCCAGATCCTCGCAGAATTTCAGATCGCTGTCATAGCCGAATTCGGAAATGTCCAGCAGGACATAATACGCCCCCTCCGGATCGTTGTGGATGATGTGCAGATCATCCAGTCCCTTGAGGAACAGCTCCTTCTTGTGGGTGTATTTCGCCAGCAGATCATCGTAGTAATCCTGTCCGAATTTCAGTCCCGGGATCACAGCCTCCTGTAAGGAAAAAAGCTAACCCCTCCCAAACTGCTTTGGAAGAGGTGTGCGCCTTTTATTAATCAATTTTTCCAAGTCTCAATTTCTGCCCGGCAAAAATTTAAACACTTTGTCCCGCTTACTTCACAGCTTGGTTGGCCTGTATCACCAGAACTGGCTGATCTGCACGCCCAAGCTCTGCCCTTTGCGGCAAGTGCCTCTGCCGCTCAGTCCAGCGCCGCTAGCAGCTGTCAGGACAGTCCGCGCTCACTTTTCTTACCGAAGCCCTATCAGAAAAAATGAGAAAAGGTGCTTGCGCAGCTCTGTTTTTTCTCCGGCGGTGTTTGACAATGCATCGCCCTGCGGTATAATAACCGTATTATAAGCTTGCCGGAAACGGCGCATTTGAATGGAAGGAATGACGTGCTATGACCATGGATACCAAAGCTCTGCTGGTGGAGGCGGAAGCCCTGAAGCCCCAGCTTCTGACGGATCGCCGGACCCTGCACCACGCCCCGGAGGTAGGCCCCTCCCTGCCCCGCACCGCCGCCTATGTGACGGAACGGCTGACGGCGCTGGGGTATACGCCCCGCCCGCTGGCCGGGGGCGTGGTGGCGGACATCACCGGTGAGGACACCGGCCGGTGCGTGCTGCTCCGGGCGGATATGGACGCTCTCCGGGTCCGGGAGGCCACGGGGCTGGATTTTCAGTCGGAAAACGGCGCCATGCACGCCTGCGGCCACGATATGCACGCCGCCATGCTGTTAGGCGCCGCCGCTTTACTCAAGCGGCATCAGGCGGACTTGAAGGGCACGGTGCGGCTGGTGTTCCAGCCGGATGAGGAGGGCTTCACCGGGGCGAAGTCCATGCTGGCGGCCGGGGTCCTGAAGGATGCGCCGACGCCCAAAGCGGCGCTGGCCCTCCACGTCAACTCCGGTACTCCCTCCGGCATGGTGCTCTGCGGCCGGGGGACGTTCATGGCGGGCTGCACCCTGTTCCGGATCTCCGTCCGGGGCACCGGCTGCCACGGGGCCATGCCGGAGACCGGCGTGGATCCCATCAACATCGCCGCCCACATCTATCTTGCCTTGCAGGCGCTGACTGCCCGGGAGATCTCCGCCAAGGAGCCTGCCGTGGTGACCATCGGGCATTTTCAGGGGGGACAGGCCCCCAATATCATCCCGGAGGAAGCGGTGATGGAGGGTACCATCCGCACCTTTGACCGGGAACTCACCGCCCGGATCATGGAGCGCATCCGGGTCATCGCGGAAAACACAGCGGCGGCCTTCCGTGGCAGCGCCACGGTGGAGGAGATCGCCTCCGCGCCGCCGCTGGTGAACGATCCCGCCCTGATGGAGCAGGTCTCCGGCTGGGCGGAGGAGCTGGCAGGCAAGGAAAAGGTGTACCGTCTGGATCAGGGGGGCATGGGCTCCGAGGACTTCGCCTCCTTCACCTATGAGCTGCCCTGCGCCTACCTGCTGCTGGGGGCCGGAACGCCGCAGGAGGATCCCCGCTACGGCAAGCCCATGCACAACGAGGCGGTGGTGTTCAACGAGGACGTTCTCCCCACCGGCGCAGCGCTCCACACCCTGTTCGCCCTGCGGATGCTGGCGCAGGAAACCTGAGCCGTCCCCTCCCCTTTTTGCGGCAAATTCAGACTTTGTTCACCAAAGGCAGCGCCGCCGGTGGTAGTCTATGGGCAGAAAAGAGGGGGAACACATATGGAAGAAAAAAAGAAAGGCGGCAAGCGGGCCGCGCCCAACCGCCGTGGCTGGCTGCTGGCGGTGCTGGTATTGGCGGGCCTGGGGATCTGGGGTATTCTGGAATGGCGGGCCCATACCGCGCCGGGGCCGGGCATCTCCGTCAACGAGGAAGCCCTGACCCGCAGGGAGCCGTTTTACCAATATGACGCCCCCGGCGTCACCGCCCGGGCCGGAGTGGACGTTTCCAGCTATCAAGGTGTCGTGGACTGGCCCGCCGTGAAGGCCGCCGGGGCGGACTTCGCCATGCTGCGGGTTGGCTTCCGGGGCTACGGCACCGGGGCTTTGGTGGAGGACAACGCCTTCGCCCAGAACGCCGCCGACGCCGCCAATGCGGGGCTGACGGTGGGCGTTTACTTCTACTCTCAGGCCGTCACGGAGGAGGAAGCCGCCGAGGAAGCCCGATTCGTGGTGGAGCGGCTCCGGGGGACGAACGTCAGCGGCCCCATCGCCTATGATCTGGAATTTTACACGGCGGACGAGGCCCGGACCGACGATCTCACCGGCGAACAGGCCACCCAGAACGCCATCGCCTTCTGCGACGTGATCCGTCAGGCGGGCTATGAGCCGGTGGTCTACATGAACCTCCACTGGGCCGGAAGTATGTACGGCATGGAGGAGCTGGCGCACCTGCCGGTCTGGCTGGCCAGCTACGGCCCCGTCCCGGCGCTGGACCGGGGCGTGACCCTCTGGCAGTACAGCGAGAGCGGCGTTGTGGACGGCATCGAGGGTCCTGTGGATCTGGACCTGTGGTTCACCAAGGAATAGCGCCCCTCAACTCCCCGCGAAAAAAGACGATTTTCATGCGCCGCCCCGCAGCGGCCCCCAAAAAGATCAATGACCAAGGAGGTCCCCTATGCGGCTTTCTATCAAAACCTGCACATTGGATATGCCCTTTGCGGCCATGCTGGATTTCTGCGTGGCGCAGGGCGTTCAGGCCGTGGAGATCGGCACCGGCAACTGGTCCGGCGCGCCCCACATCGACTTGGACGAACTGCTCGGCTCCGAAACGGCCCGGCAGCGCTGGATGGACCAGCTTCGCCGCCGGGATATCGCCCTGTGCGCCCTGAACTGCTCCGGCAACCCCCTTGCCTTCCAGAAGGACTGGGAGGTGACGGAGAAAACCTTCCGTCTGGCGAAGCTGCTGGGCGTGGAGAAGATCGTGATGATGAGCGGCCTGCCCGCCGGCTGTCCCGGCGACAAGACCCCCGTTTGGATCACCACCAGTTGGCCGCCGGAGACCCAGGACATTCTGGACTATCAGTGGAACGAGGTGGCCATCCCCAAGTGGAAGGAACTGGTCCGCATGGCGGAGGACTGCGGCATCCGTCAGATTGCGCTGGAAAACCACGGGATGCAGCTGGTGTACAACCCGGAGACCCTGTTCCGCCTGCGGGAGGCCGTGGGCCCTTTGGTGGGCATGAATCTGGACCCCTCCCACCTGTTCTGGATGGGCGGCGACCCCATCGAGGCCGCCCGGGTGCTGGGTGAGCGGGACGCCCTCTACCACGTCCACGGCAAAGACTCCCGCCCGGAGCGGCGGATGGCCGGGCCAAACGGCCTTTTGGACACGAAGCCCATCGACCAGTTCCGCACGCGTTCGTGGAATTACGTGGCCGTGGGCTGCGGCCACGGCGCCCAGTGGTGGAAGGAGTTTTTCTCCACCGTGCGGATGGCCGGCTATGACGGCGACATATCTCTGGAAATGGAGGATCTGACCATGCCCATGCTGGAGGGCCACCTGACCTCCCTCCGGGTATTGAAGGAGGCACTGGTGCTGTAACATCGCATGAGTCGGTCTCTGTAAATTCCCCCAATAAAAGTCATAGGAGGCGTGTCTGTTGACACGCCTCCTATGTTCTTATATTTCTTGCATTTCCGGTCATTTCACCGTGCAGGCTGATGGGAAAATGTCCCGTACAGGGAAAATTTCCCCCTCTATTGCTGTAACACTGTTCCGCTTTACAGCAGGCCCTGCAGGAAGATCACAACGATCAGCGCCGGCAGAATGAACTGGAAATAGGGCTTCAGCCACTTGGCGAATTTCAGGCCCTTGCCCTTGTTGGCCTCCGCCACATACTTGTCGAAGCCCCAGCCCCACTTGCTGACGCAGAACAGCAGATACACCAGAGAGCCGATGGGCAGCAGCAGATTGCTCACGAGGAAGTCCTCGCTGTCCAGCACGTCCTTGCCCAGAATGGGATGGAAATCGCTCCAGATGTTGTAGCCGAACACGCAGGGCAGGCTCAGGAGGGCCAGCAGTACGCCGTTGATGAGCACGGCCTTCTTGCGGCTGATGCCGAAGGTGTCCATGCAGACGGCCAGAATGTTCTCAAACACCGCCAGCACCGTGGAGAAGCTGGCGAACACCATGAACAGGAAGAACAGCGTGCCCCAGAAGCGACCGCCGGACATGTTCACGAACAGAGGCGGCAGGGTCTGAAAGATCAGCGCGGGGCCTTCACCGGGCGCAACGCCGAAGGTGAAGCAGGCAGGGAAAATGATGGCGCCCGCCATAAGGGCCACGAAGGTATCCAGAATGCAGATCCGCACGGCCTCGCCGGGGAGGGTCTGCTCGTCGCTCATGTAACTGCCGAAGATCTCCATGGCGCCGATGCCCAGAGACAGGGTGAAGAACGCCTGATTCATCGCGTCGGTGATGAGGCTGCCGAGACCGTGCTCCCGGATGGTGTCCACGGAGGGCAGCAGGTAGAACTTCATGCCCTCCGCCGCGCCGGAGAGGGTCAGGCTGTGGACCGCCAGCACCACGATCAGTGCCAGCAGGCAGATCATCATGACCTTGGTCACCCGCTCCAGACCCTTCTGAAGGCCGAAGCTGCACACGATCAGGCCGGTGACCACCACCAGCTCCGTGAAGATGACCATGGAGCCGGGACTGCCCAGCATGGTGCCGAACATCCCGGAGATCTCGTCGCCGGTCATACCGGCGTGGAAGCCGCCGGTGAGGAATTTGCCGAAGTAGTTCACCATCCAGCCGGTGACGGTGGTGTAATACATCATCAGCAGATAGCAGCCCGCCAGACAGAACCAGCCGTGGATGTGCCACTTGGAGCCGGGCTTTTCCAGATTCTTGTAGGCCAGCACGGCGCTCTTGCGGCCGCCGCGGCCCACCGCCAGTTCCATGGTCATCACGGGGACGCCCAGTAGCAGCAGGCACACCAGATAGAACAGGACGAAGTAGCCGCCGCCGTTCTTGCCGGTAATATAGGGGAAGCGCCACACGTTGCCGATGCCGATGGCGCAGCCCGCGCTCACCAGCAGGAAACCCAGCCGGGAGCCGAAGGATTCTCTTTGCATTTCTAAGTACCTCGCTTACACACAACAAATATGCACTTATCTTAGCGAAAAAAATCCCCCTTTACAAGGGGGATTTTTTCATGATAAAATAAGAAAAACTTATTTTATGTCGTGGGAGGGCGTTATGAATCGAAATCAGCTGAAGTATTTCGTGGCCGCGGCGGAGAGCCGCAGCTTCACGAAAGCCGCCGAGCAGTTCTACATTTCCCAGACCGCCATCACCCAGCAGATCCGTCTGCTGGAGGAGGCGCTGGGCTGTCCCCTCTTTGACCGGAGCACCCGGCCCGTGAGCCTGACCCCTGCGGGGACCATCTTCCTCCGGGAGGCCAAGGGGATCTTGGAGCGGATGAGCCGGGCGCAGGAGCGGGTCCATGACGCCTCCACCGGACTCTCCGGCACACTGCGGGTGGGCTACGTCCGGGGGTACGAGCGCAGCGACCTGTCCGCCCATATCCGCCAATTCCACCAGCAGAACAGCAACGTGCTCATCACCTTTTACCGCTGCTCCACCGACGCGCTGGCGGCGGGGCTGCTGCACCATGAATATGACTTCATTTTCACCCGGGACAGTACCAACCTGAAAACCCAGGAGGGCGTGGCCTGCCGCACCGTGGAAAAGGCCCGGTTGGTGGTGGCGCTGTACGCCGGACACCCGCTGGCCCAGCGGCAGCAGCTCCGGCGGCAGGAGCTGCGGGGAGAGACCATCCTCTATATGTCCCCTGACGCCGCCGATGATTCCTACGGCGACGCCTTTTTCATGCAGCTTTACAACGAGGCGGGCTACAAGCCCAACATCCTCTTCCGCTCCGCCGACACGGAGAGCATCCTCATGATGGTCTCCGCCGAGGAAGGCATTTCCATCCTCCCCGCCTACTGCGTGGAAAAGCTCTACAACGCCGACAATCTGGTGTTTGTCCCCCTCATCGGCGAGGGAGAGGTGGAGGAAATCATCGCCGCGTGGCAGACCACCAACCCCAACCCCGCGCTGGCCCGGTTTCTGGCTATGACTCCTCCCCAATGGGAATGAGCCGTCCCGTGTCCGCCCCGCCCCGGTGAGAAATGGAGAGCACCGTCCGGTCCGCCGTAGCCCGCTTCAAGGCCCGCAGCACCGCCCGCTCCGTCTCCGCGTCCAGATTGGCGGTGATCTCGTCCAGCAGAAGCAGCTTGGGGTCCGCCGCCACCGCCCGGGCGATGGACAACAGCTGCCACTGTCCCTGAGAGAAAATGTCCGGGGTGCAGGGGGTGTCATAGCCCTGCGGCAGGGCGCCGATGGCCTCCGCCAGTCCCGCCAGCTCCGCGGCCCGGCGGACCTGCCCCTCCGTGATGGTGTCATCATACAGGGTGATCTGATCCCGGACGGTGCCGGGGACCGGATGGAACCGCTGCTCCACATAGCCGTACAGTGCCCGCCGCTGCGGGCCGGTGAGGGACCGGGGATCCACGCCCTGAATTCGGACGGTGCCCCGCCGGGGGGCATACAGCCCCAGCACCAGCTTAAACACGGTGCTCTTTCCCGCGCCGGTCCGACCGGACAGGGTAGCCAGCTCTCCCTCCCGGATCTCCATATTTAAGTGGTGCAGAACGTTCTGCCCTGCCTCATAGCCGAAGTCCACATCCCGCAGCTCCACCATGGGAGCGGCGGGATTTTCCGTTTCCGGGGCCACTGTCTCCTGCTCCGGCTGGGCCAGAAAGTCATTGATCCGGCGAACGCCCGCCACGGCGGACTGGATGGTCTGGATCTCCATGCCCAGACTTTCCAGAGGAGAGAAGATCTGGCTGATGTAGTTCATCACCGTCACGGCGGTACCGGCGGTCATGCCGAACAGCGTCAGCACCGCCGGGTCTCCGGAGGCGGACAACAGCATGACCGCGCCCACCACAGCGGCGTTCACCGTGAGGATCACGGGGGAATACAGGGCGTCATAGAAGTTGGTGCCCTCAATGGCCCGGTAGCTCTCCCCCAGTGCGCCGTCATACCGGGTCTCCATGTAGGTCTCCTTGCCCAGCGTCCGGATGGTGCGGAGATTCCGCACCGTCTCCGGCACATATCCGGAGGCCCGGCTCACCGCCTTCCGGTTTTTCAGCTGATTGTGCAGCATCCGCTTCTGGACGAACCGGGTAAAGCCGAACAGCACCGGCAGCAGCGCCAGCAGCAGATAGGCAAGGCCCCGGCTGCACTGCCACACCACCACCAGAATACTGAGGATCCGGCAGGCATCCGCCGCCATACTGATGATCCCGGCGGTGAACAGGGTCTCCACCGTGTCCACGTCCCCCACGAACCGGGACACCAGCGCCCCCGGCTCCTGACGGTTCAGCTCGTCGGCAGGCAGGCGGCCCTCCTTTTCCATCAGGCGGCTCCGCAGGGCGTGGGTGGTTTTCTGGCCGAATACCGTCAACGCGCTCTCCCGGGCGGATTCCAGCCCTCCCGCCAATGCGGTGAAGGCCAGATACCACAGGGGCAGGCGGAGGGTCAGCCCCTCCCCGGCGGTGAGGCCGTCCACAATGCGGCCCAGCACCAGCGGCGGCACCAGCGCCGCGCCTACGGCCCCTGCCACCACCGCCAGAATGGCAAAGGACAGCCAGAGGTGGTCTTTCACCGTTTCCAGCACGACCGTCCCCACATGGACTGCTTTTTTGCGGTCATTCATGGCTGTTCTCCTCTCTGCGCGTCAAACTGCGCCGCGTAATCAGGGGTATTCCCCACCAATTCCTCGTGGGTCCCCACCTTGGCCTCCCCGTTTTCCAGCCAGATCACCCGATCCAGCTCCGGGAACAGATACAGCCGGTGGGAGATCAGAATTACCACGCTGTCCGCCGCCAGACGCCGCAGATGGGCGAAGATCTCCGTCTCCGTGGTCCGGTCCAGCGCCGAAAAGGGATCGTCCAGAATCAGCAGGGGCCTTTGATGGGCCAGCGTCCGGGCCAGCGCCAGCCGCTGGGCCTGACCGCCGGAAAGCCGGACGCCGCCGGTGCCCACCCGGGTCTCCAGCCCCTTCGTCATGGCCGCCACTTCGCCGTCCAGACACACCGCCCGGAGGTAGTCCATGGGATCGCCCGTGTCTCCCAGCAGCACATTTTCCCGGATCGTGCCGCTGAACAGCTCCGGATCATGGCCCAGATACCCCACGAGGCCCGTCCGCTCCCAAGGGGACAGCTCCGCCAGCTCCCGGCCGTCCAGCCGGATGCTGCCGCCGTAGGGCTGCTCGCAGAGGAACGCCTTGCCCAGCGTGGATTTGCCGCAGGCCACCGGCCCGGTGACGCCGATGATCTGCCCCCGGCAGGCGGTCAGATCCAAGCCGGAGAACAGCGGCGCGTCACCGGGATAGCCGCAGGTGAGATCCCGGATCTCCAGACGCTCCACCCTGCCGGCGGAAACGGCGGGCACGGCGGGGATCTCCCGCATCAGGGGCTGGATCCGCTTCCAGGACACCTGCGCCTTGTGGACTGCGTTGAACAGCTTTGCCGCCTTGGAGGATTTGGTGGCCAGCTTGGTAAAGCAGGCCAGAAACGTGGTGAATTCCGCGATGGACCAGACCGTCCAGCCGGTGCCCAGCACGTTTTTCCCGCCGAAATACAGGATCAGCGCCGCCCCGATCATGGAGAGCACACGGTACAGCGGCGGCAGGGACGCTGTCCACAGGTTTGCCTTTACAGCGGTGTGTTCGTAAGCGGTGAGGTGCTCCTCATAGGCTGCCCGGCGCTCCTCCTCCCGGCCAAAGACCCGGTAGGTCAGGGCGTTGACCGCCCGATCCATGGTAGCGGCGTTCAAGGCCCCGGCCTGCTCCTTGAAGGCCGCGCCGGTGCGCTGGACGGGCCGCTTCATCCGCTCCGCCAGCGCGTAGCTCCCTGGCAGAAAGGCCATGGACAGCAGCGCCAGCCGCCAGTCATACCACAGCAGCATCCCGGCATAGGCCGCCAAGGCCACGCCGGTGTCGAATACCTCCGTGGTGAATTTCCGCATCCCCTCGGCGCAGTCGTCCACGTCGGAAATGGCCTTGGTCAGCACCGTTCCGGTGCCCTGACGCTCCAAGTCCCCCCGATCCGACCGGACCAGCGCGCCGTACAGGACCCGCTTCATGCGGCGGTTCACCTTGTTGGCAAAGCGCCGGACATAGAACCGCTTCAAAAACCGAAGTCCCTGCACCGCGGCGACAACGACGATGTACCCCGCCGCCAGAGAGACCATGACGGAAAAGCTGCCCTCTCCCAAGAGGATCCGGGCCAGCGCTTCCGTCATCTGTCCCTCAAACCACGGCCCCGCCACCAGACCTATATTATAAAGGAGGCCCGTCACGGTGATGACCGCCAACACCCCGGATTCCGCCCGGAAATAGGAGCTGACCCGGTCCGGCGGAAGCTGTCGCTTACTCATGGCGCTCCCCCTCCCCCTGCTCCGTCAGGGCCGTGATGTGGGGGAACCCCGCCCGGCTCTCCTGCTTGGAACGGCGATAGATGGTGTCCAGCGTTTTGCAGAAAGCGACCTTCTCCGCCTCCGGCAGCTCCGCCAGCAGCCATTCATAAAAGGTGGTCTCCACCTGCGCCTTGGAGTTCCGCAGGCCCTCCGCCTTTTCCGTGGCGAAAAGCAGCTGGCTGCGGCCATCCTTGGGGTTGGCCTGCCGGATCAGGTAGCCCTTGGCCTCCAGACTGGCCGCCCGGCGGGCGGCGGCTCCCTTGTCCACACGGAGCTGCTCCCGGACCTCCGCCTGCGTGATGCCGGGATGGTGGCGCACCAGATGGATGAAATCGTATTCCGCGGTGCCGATACCGTCCTCCTTCAGCGTCCGGACGGCCAGCTTGCTGGCCTCCCGCGCGATTTTCGTGATCTTGCGCTCTGTGAGATCCATTGTTACGGCAAGGGTACACCGTCCAATGTGAAGCATTGGGCGGTGAGGAATTGCCGTTCCCTCCTTTCGTGTATTAAAATTAAGCAATTAAATAACTCGTGGATTTTTCTACGAGTTTTAATTTCTTGAAAGAGATACCGTCCTTTATCATTTTCCCGTTTATCGTTTTAATGGTAAAGATTCCGGTAGTTCTTCTTCCCCAAATAAAGCAGTCCTGTCCGTTAAATTGGACTTTGTCAAAAAGACGATATCCAAAAACGTACTTTCCTGTTTGATTGGATTTACGGATGCCTCCCTTGAGGATAGTCGCTTTGTGCAGCTGGCGGTTGTGATGTCTCACCGGACGAATCGTGTAAATCATATCGATTTGTAAGATTCCCGGAAGGTAGCCCACATTGAAGCCATGCTTCCCCTGTGCGATTGCCAGAGCATCGTTGATGTGGCTCTTGGGAAGCACCAACAGCTTCTCTCGGGTCGCCTTTGTGATATAGCCTCTCGTTTCGACAACGTGGATAGGTAACTCAGAGCAGAGCCTCTGCATTAAAGTCTTCCGCATGATGCCCATGAATGTGGCATCCCATGTGGAACGACGCTTACGCTTTTTGAAGTCCTTCTCCGCAATCAACCCCTTGTGGAGTTTCTCGTGACAGCTATCACAAAGGGTGATGAGATTGCTGGGAGCGTCGCCTCCGGTTTTCCTGCTCTCCAGATGATGGACATGGAGCCGAACTTCTTTCTTCTTGGTTGTATGAGCTCCGCAGCATTGACAGGTGTAATCATCTCTCCAAAGCACGTATTGCCGTACATTGTAGTGACCATACATCTCGCCCTTCTGGTAATCCTCACCTTGCGGAACGGACTTTCCATCCGCAATGGCTTTCAGCAGCTGCAGGTCGAACTCGGCGGTCTCTATGACCACTTTGCTCACGGGCAGGATGCGGCAAACCCTCTTGATTGAGGTGATGTGCTCTTGGATTTTGACCTCCACAGAAGGCGCCAACCATTCCTTGTGCTTGCTACGGACTCGGTTATCGAAGCGCGGCTTGCGATACCGGGTCTTGCGGTTTCTCCGGACTCTGCGGAACTCTCGACGGGTGGATAGTAAATCCACCACGTCATTTCGAGGTTTTACTTCTGCGGAAAGCAGCTCCTCTTTTGTAGTGGATGCTGACATCCCGATGGTCTTACTTCCAGCGTCTACGCCCAGAATGACTTCTTGGGTGTAGCCGCTGCTTCCGTAGACCAGCTGGATGGTAAAGGGCGTCCTCTTCTTCACTTTGGCTTTCCCGGCATCCAGCAGATGACGGGCTTTTGCCGGGGAGCAGGGCATCAGCGGACGCCCGTGCTTGTTGATGACATACACTTTGTTTGGCATGATGCCTTCCTCCTTCTTCTTTGATTGTGGCTAACGAAAAAGCCACGCGGCCTTTCGGCCGTCAGGTATCCGTCCCCAATGTTATCCCGAGGTTTAAGCCATGTGACACTGCTCCTTTCCCTCAGAACTGTTTAATCACAGGCCGCAGAGCGGCGGATTCGGATAGCACGTCCGCCGGTGCCTATAAATATATTCTCGAGTAACGTAGTGCTCGAAGCACTTAGGGTAGTCAATCTGGGCTTACGTTTTCTCGCAAGCCCCCTCCAAATTGTTAGATTTGGTGGGGATTATTGACGCGGCACATCAGAAAAAGCCACCTTGCGCTTCCGCTTTTCTGTACCAGAGATCCGTTCAGGAGACCCGGCTGCTGTTCCGGGAGCAGCCCTCAGTCCTCCACCACCAGGCGGCCCTCCACCTCCCGGCTGAGGTGCTGGTTCACCGTCAGGTATTCCTCCACCACATCCCGGGCAGAGGTGGACAGCACCCGGATCTTGCCATTCTTCTCCACTTCTTCCAGCGTGATGTCCAAAAACGGCTTGAGGTTGTTGTAGTGGTACTTCTGCACCGCCACGGTGTAGAGCCGCTCGGCGTACAGGGCCTCGCTGTCCAGCGTCAGGGTACGGAAGGTCTGCTCGCTCCGGGACCAGACGATGTGCGTCCCGTGGGAAAACTGGTAGAACTCCGTGTGCTCCCCCTGGAATGCCTCGTCCCGCAGGATATGACGGATCATCCGTTCCAGCTGGGTGCCGGTGACCTTGAGCATGTACACCGCGTCGTCATAGGGCAGGCACTCCACAAGGTCTGCGTAGTGGACCACCGGGCCGAGGGCGTAGCTGCGGATGGCCCCGGAGCCCATGAGCATCAGGTCGATGCCGAAGCTGTCCCGCAGAATGTCGGCGATGAGGTCCCCCAGCGACGTTTCCTGATTGCGCTTGGGATGGGTCAGCTCACAGGAAAGACGGGTGATGATGCGGTCATACTTCTGAGAGGTGGCGCTCCTGTAGCGCTGAATGAAGTTCTCCACCTCCTCGTCCCGGGGACAGTGAGCGTCGTCGATGGGGACCATCTGCCAGGTAAAGGTGTCGATGGCGTTGAGGTCGGTGTCCACCATGATGTCGAACCGGCCGATCTCGTCGGTGCCGGTGCCCGCCTGTACGATATAAATATCGTTGACCTTGAAGGGCTCCTCCAGCTTCGTGTGGCTGTGGCCGCCGATGATGACGTCCACGCCCCAGTCCGGGTCCAGCATCGCCGCCAGCTTCTTGTCCTCCTCAAAGCCGATGTGGGTCAGCAGCACGGTGAAATCAATGTCGATGGCGTTGTAGGCGTTGCAGATGTTGCCCACCTCCCGGGCCGCCTCCCCGATGTCCACAAAGGACCCGATCAGCTCGTCCGTCTTGGTGGCGGCCAGCACCTCCTCCGTGATGATGCCGATGAACAGGATCTTCATATCGTCGATATGGGCGATCCAGAAGGGCCGGAACATCCGCCGTCCGTTGGATTTGATGTGCAGATTGGCGTTGATGATAGGGAAATCCGCGCACTTTTCCAGAAACAGCAGATGAGCGAGGCCGTAGCCGATCTCGTGGTTGCCGATGGTGGCCACGTCCGGCCCCACCAGATTCATGATGCCGATGGTGGAGGTGCCCTTGTACTCCGAATCAATGACGCTGCCGCGGAACATATCGCCCGCCACGGCGTAGATCACGTTCTTTTACTCCCGCCGCACTTTATTGACATAGCCCGACAACAGCGACACGCCGCCCACCAGCCGTTCGTCGATCTGTTCGGCCAGAAAATCGCCATGCATATCGTTCGAGTGCAGGATCGTCAGCTTTTTCAGATTCTTCATGCGCCTCTCCTTTCTTCCGCAGCCGATCACTTCTCCGCTCGTTCGTTCCTCCCGATTCCGACACAGCCCTCAGGGGGCTGACCGCAGTTTGAACAGGGGGTGCGCCGGTTTTCTTACCGCACCCCCAGCGCCTATTCACTTGTGAGAGATGGACGGCAACTCCGCTTGACATCACCTTCGCGGTGCAAACACCCCAATGGTATTACTTATTATAATAACATGATATCGGGTATCGCCGCAAAATGCAAGAACATTTTGCGTTTCTATCAAAAACATTTGTCCTTGTGTCAAAGATTTCAAATTAAAACACGCACAGGGCGGTGAAGCAGGCAGCATCCGGGCCGAGGGCCTCCATGAGATAGCTGCCGTCCCCGTTCCGGAAGCCCACCAGACGCAGCGTTTCGCCAAGGGTGGCCTCGTGGTTGTAATTGATGTAGAATTCCCGGGGCGTCCGCTCCTGTAAGTCACGGGGCAGGTAGTCCCAGATAATGTCGCCGTAATTGGCGCTGTAAAGGTGGCCGTTGCCGTCCAGATCGGACCAGACCACCTGCCGGGTCCCCAGCTCCTCCACCCCCTCGTGGGGCAGCAGGAGCTTTTTCGGGTCCGGGCAGTCGATGACCCGGCCGCAGGTCTGTATGGGCTTGGCGGTAAAGGCGGAGGGCCGCATGATCTTCCGGGTGGCGGGGTTCACCAGGATCCAGTCGCTTTTCACCGACACCCGCACCTCACCGGTCTGATCCTTCATCTCGTAGACCCGCTGCATATGCGCGCCCTTGACCCCGTTTTCATAGGTGGCGATGTCCAGCACATCCCCCGCCATGGGGATCCGGTGGATACGCATGGCCAGCCGCGAGAGCAGGAACACCTCCCCCATTTCAAACAGCATATCATGGGTCAGGCCCCGGGCATTGTAGTCATACCCCGCGTAGGCCGCCGCCTTGTTCAAAAGGCCGGAGACCCTTGCCCGCTGATACCGGTCGCAGTCGGCAAAGCACAGCTCCTCCTGCCGGAAGTAGCCGTTTTCATATAATTCCTGCCGGAAATCCTTCATGTGTATTCCTCTTTCCGTTGTTTTATGGACTTAATTTACCACAAACCGCGGTGTTTCACAATGCCCGAGTTGGACAACGCCCCGCCTTGCGGTGCAATGACCGTATTGTGAATTTGCCGGAAACGATGCAAGGAAGAACGCAGCAAGCAGGGCCGGACAGAAAGATTTCTGTCCGGCCCTGCCCTTTTACTGTTATTGTATTTGTCGGCTGAGGGACCAGCCTCAAATCGGTTTCCCCGTCAGCGCATGGACCGGTATTCAGCCAACACGCTGTCCAGCAGGTTCGCGGCGCTCTGATAAATGGCGGTGTTCATCTGGTTGAAGGGGCAAACGGCCCGGTCGCTGATCTCCAGTCCCCGGTGCACCAGCAGCTTTTTGAGGATCAGGGAGCAGTTTGTGTCCATATCGTAAATGGGCATCAACTTCTGGATCAGGTGGTACAGGGCGAAGGTGCGATCAAAGTCCCTTTCGTTGGCAGCCTTCACCAAACTGCTCCAGATCTCCGGCACGATGATAGACAGCGCACCGATGCACCCGCCGCCCCCGTTGTTGGCGATGTTGCTGAGGAACTGGTCGTCAAAGCCGGAGTAGACGGTGAAGGGCTTCCCCTCTACCGCCCGGCACACCATATTGGTGTGGCCGGGGGTGGACACGGAATCCTTCAGCCCGATGATGTTGGGGTTCACGTCGATCAGGCGGCGGATCGTCTCCGGAGCGATGGAATGTCCGGTGCGGGGCGGGAAGTTGTAAAGATACAGGTCCCCCTTCACGTCCTTGGCCAGACGGTCATAGTAGACGAACAGCTTTTCCTGATCCATCTCAAAATAGTAGGGGCTGATGACCATGGGCGTGTAGCCCAGCTCATACACCGCGTTGGACAGGGCCAGCGTATCGGCGTAGCGGATGCAGCCGGTGCCGGCCAGCAGCTCCACCCGTCCGTTGACATACTCCGCATAGAAGCGGAAGAAGTCCAGACGCTCCTGCTCGTTCAGATCCGGGAACTCTCCGGCGGAGCCCAGCACAAGAATGCCGTCCAGCCCGCCCTCGATCAGGAAATCGATGACTTTTTTGTTGCCTGCGTAGTCGGGCTTTTCCTCTTCGTTGAAGATCGTGACAACAGGCGCGATGATCTTTGCCATAGAAATCCTCCCGGTCAGCCGGCCAGCTTCAGCACGCCGAACACCAGTGTGCTGACGGCCATCATGGCAAGGCCGTTGATGGCCTCGTAGCCCAGCAGCTTCAGCCGCTCGCTGATCTCCATGTTGACGCCGCCGGCGCTGACATGGAAGAAGGAGCCGTGGGGCAGACCGTCAAAGACGAAGCAGCTCGCGTGGGTCATGGCGGCAGCCGCCAGAGGTGTTACGCCGCTGGCCACCACGGTGGGCCCAAAGATCTGGCTGGCAAGGGTCGTACCGGCTGTGGCGGAGGCGGTGGCCGCGCCCATCAGCATACCGGAGATGGGGGCCAGCATGAAGCCGGGCAGGCCCAGGGTCTCAATGAAGGAAATGATCACGTCCTTCAATCCGGAGTTGGAGATGATGCCGGACAGAGCGCCGGTGCCGACCAGCAGCATGGCGACGCCGCTCATCTTGGCGAGGCCGGCATTGAAGTAGTGGCCCATGTCCCGGGTCTTGCCCATGGCGATAGCGCCCACGATGCCGCCTACCGGCAGGGCGATCAGGGGATCAATGGTGATCCCGGCAATGGGACGCAGCAGCAAGATGGCGATGGTGACAGCGGGACCGCTGAGCGCCGCCCACAGGGGAGGCAGATCCTTATGCTGCGCGGCTTCGCCGCCGATGTCAGCCTCGGTGATCTCCGTGCCCCGCATAGACAGGCGCTTTGCCAGCAGAGAGGTCACGATCAGCGCGGTGACGGCGGGGATGACGCCCACGGCGATGATGGAGGTCAGGGGCAGATTAAAGGCCTCGGCGGCCGCGATAGCGTTGGGGTTGGGGCTCATGACGTTGCCCGCGCGGACGGCGCCCAGCTGCGCCATCAGCACGCCCATCTTGTGATAACCCGCCCTGCGGGCCATTTGCAGAGCAATGGGAGCCACGGTGATGCAGGCCACGTCGCCGAACACGCCCACGGTGGTCAGCAGCCATGTGGCCAGCGTGACAGCGATCAGGCTCCGCTTGGCACCCATCTTATTGATGATGGATTCGGCAATGCGCTCAGCCGCGCCGCTCTCAATGAGCGCACCAGCCAGAATACCCGCCGTAACGATGCGGATGATCGCGGAGACGATGCCCTGCGTGCCGGAGATGATAAAGCTAACTGTGCCGGTGAGTCCGGCGCCGCCTACCAGACCGCCGATTACGGCGCCGAAAATCATGGCATAGGTGGGCTGTACTTTTTTCAGGATCAGCACAATGGCGACGGCAAGGGCCACCAATGCGCCCAGAACGGAAACGGTAACTCCATCCATAGTCGGTTCCTCCTAATTCAAATTACAGATGGTCGAACTTCATGACGCCGCCCTCGGAACCGGAGGCAGCCAGCTTGCAGTACAGGCCCAGCCAGCCCTTCTTGAACTTGGGCTCGGGGCGCTTCCACTGCTTCAGACGGGCCTCGATCTCCTCCTGAGGCACCAGCAGCTCCAGCTTCTTGCTGTCCACGTCGATCTCCACCAGATCGCCGTCATGGACGATGGCGATGGGGCCGCCCTCAGCGGCTTCGGGAGAAATATGGCCCACAAAGCAGCCGTTGTTGGTGCCGGAGAACCGGCCGTCGGTGATCAGTGCGGTGGTCTTGGACAGGCCGCGGCCATAGAGGTACTTCATGGCCTTGTACATCTCGCGCATACCGGGGCCGCCCTTGGGGCCCTCGTAGCGGATGACCACCACATGACCGTCATGGACCTTACCGGCCAGAATGGCCTCCTCGGCGGCCTCCTCGGAGTCGAAGCAGATGGCCTCGCCCTTGAAATGATGCAGGCTCTTGTCGAACGCGCCGGGCTTGGTGATGCCGGTGTCGGGAGCCAGATTGCCCCGCAGCACCGCCACGCCGCCGGTATAGCCGAAGGGATCGTCCAGCGTGTGGTTGACAAGGCCCGTAGCGGGATAGAGGTACTTATGGTCACGGATATTCTCTGCCAGCGTGTGGGCGGTGACGGTCATAACGTCCGTCTCCAGCATGGACTGGAGGTTTTCCATCAGGCGGGGCACGCCGCCGTCCTTATAGAAATCCACGATGCTGTACTTGCAGGCGGGGTTCATTTTGGCAAGCTGGGGCGTGGTGTCGGAGAGGGTGTCAAACTCGTTCAGCACCTTGATGCCCAGCTCCGCCTCATAAGCGATGGCAGTGAGGTGCATGACGGCGTTGGTGGAGCCGCTCATGGCGAGGCAGGCCTTGATGGCGTTGCGGATAGCGCCGTCGGTGATGATCTGGCGGGCAGTGATGTTCTTCTCCACCAGCTCCATGATCTTCACACCGGTCTCCTCCGCCTTCATCATGCGGATGGCAGAGGTGGCGGGAGCGGTGCCGCCGTCCGGCAGGGTCATGCCCAGAGCCTCGGCCAGCGCGCACATGGTGTTGGCGGTGCCCAGATAGGAGCAGGAGCCGCAGCCGGGGCAGGCGGTGTTCTCCAGAGAGACATACTCCTCCTCGGTGATCTTACCGGCGGAGAGCATACCGTAAGCCTCGGTGCTGGAGGTCTGGTCGGCCTGACGGCCATCGAACTCCACGCCGCCCTCCATGGGGCCGCCGGGCAGGAAGATGCAGGGAATGTCCAGACGGGCGGCAGCCATCAGCATACCGGGAACAATCTTGTCGCAGCTTCCCAGCAGCACCAGACCGTCAAACAGGTTGATCTGGGCCATGGATTCGATGGAGTTGGCGATCAGCTCACGGGAGGGCATAATGAAGTGCATACCGTCATGTCCCTGACCCATGCCGTCGCAGCCGCCGATCACGCCGAACTCGATGGGAGTGCCGCCGGCCCGGTAGATGCCGTCCTTCACCCGCTGGGCGACCTGACGCAGGTTGTAGTGACCGGGAACGCATTCGCTCCATGCGTTGGCAATGCCGATGATGGGGCGCTTCAGGTCCTCGGTGGTAAAGCCCATGGACTTGTAGGTGGCGCGGTAGTACTGGTTGCTCAGGCCCTTCAAAATATGTTCACTGCGGTACATAAGGCAGTTCCTCCTGTATTCCGTATATCAGAATTTTGTAGTTGCGCAATGCGGGAGCGCCGGCAGCTCCCTTTTTTGCTATCTGCCTGCATTATAAAATCTCGAAAGAGGTATTACAAGTCGTCAAAAACGCTTTCTACTTTTTTGTAGAAATTTTTCAAAAATTTGCACAATTCGGTGAAAGGCCGTAAAGACGCAATGGATTTCCGTTAAAAAGTCGGTTTTTTTCGTGAAAGGTCAAAGAAAAGTCATCCGATGACTTTGGCAAAAAAAGAAAGCTGTCTCAGAATCGCACACCCCAAAACAGCTTTCCCAAATATTATTTTGTTTTCTCTGACCGCTCCTTCGCGTGCTTGATCACGATCCGGTTCATCTCCAAATGCAGGGCCACGGCCGCCCGGGCCGCCTGGGGTCCTGATCCAGAACGCCGTTGAGGATCTCCTGGTGGGTATCGACCGTCGCGGTCAGCAACTCCTTGCGGGTGATATTGGCGATGGAGACCACCGCTGCGTCGATAATCGGCATCAGCGGCTCTACCACCATGTTGTGCGAGCATTTCGCAAGATACCAGTGAAACCGCATATCCTCGATCAGGTAATCCTCCCCCGCCTGAATCCTTCTCCGCACAGCATCGCAGTACTCCGTCAGCCGTTGGGCCTCCTCCTCTGTGCGGTTCCGGGCAGCCAGCTCCGCGATCGCCGGCTCCAGCATCAGCCGCACGTCCGTCAGGTCCAGCGCCAGCTGGATCCGGTCCTCAATGGCATCCAAGCCCAGCGGATCGGCTTTCAGCGGCATCAGCGATGCCACATAGGTACCGGAGCCGTGCTTGACCCGCAAAACTCCACGGGATACCAGCAGCTTCACCGCTTCCCGGATCGTTCCCCGGCTGACGCCGAACCGGTCCGCCAGCTCATATTCATTGGGCAGCTTTGCGCCCACCGCCAGACGTTCATCCAGAATATACTGGAAAAGATGGTCCTCAATACGCTCTGTCAGCGCTTGGTTTTTAATATTGGTCAGTCCTGCCATCATTCGCTCCTTTTAGAGAAAGGGTCCACTCGTGCGTTCTGTTTCCCTTGTATTTTACCATACTCATATAGGGAAAACAAAGAAAAATTCAACGGTCAGTTCACCGTTTTGCATCTAGAATATGGTAATCTATCCGCAGGTGCAAGCAGCGGCGCCCAAAGTATCCACCGCCGCCGGTGACACGGTGTTTCCCACGGCTCACGCCTGTGCGTAACAGCGTCTGCACGAAAAAACGGCCGACAGTTTGACTGCCGGCCGGGAAGCTCTATATGTTTACCGCCCTCTTAACGGGCAGCGGTTCACTTACGCCTCTGCCGGGCAGTCTGCCAGAGCCGCCTCGTCGGCGATGACGATGACATCCCGGTGGAACTGCAGGATCGACGCCGGGACCTGAGGCGTCACGGGGCCGAAGAAGCTGTTCCGGATGGCCTCCGCCTTGTCCGCGCCGCTGGCGATCAGCAGGACCCGCTTGGCCTGCATAATGGCCTGCATACCCATGGAGTACGCCTGCCGGGGCACCTGCGCCTCGTTTTCAAAGAAATGGGTGTTGGCGGCGATGGTGCTCTCCGTCAGGGTCACCTGATGGGTGCCGCAGGCAAAGCAGCTGTCCGGCTCGTTGAAGCCAATGTGAGCGTTGCGGCCGATGCCCAGCAGCTGCAAGTCGATGCCGTTATGCTCCTCGATGATCCGGTCATACTGGGCGCACTCCAAAGCGCTGTCGGTCTGGGTGCCGTCCGGCAGGAAGCTTCTGTCCGCCGGGATATTGATATGGTCAAACAGATTCTCCCGCATGAAGCGGCGGTAGCTCTGGGGATGGTCCCCGGACAGGCCGCAGTATTCATCCAGATTGATGGAAACCGCCTTCCCGAAATCCAGCTCGCCCTTCTGATACCACTCAACCAAATGGCGGTAGGTGCCGATGGGGGTGGAGCCTGTTGCTAAGCCCAGCACGCTCTTGGGGTTCAGGGACACCTGCGCGGCGATGATGTTCGCCGCCTTCAGGCTCATGTCGTCATAATCTCTCGCACGAATCAGTCTCATAGGACCTCCTTCACAAACTTCCGATTTTCCGGTTGTATTTCTCTCACGGACAATTATAGGGGCCGCGCCCGTTCCTGTCAATACGGCGTTCATCTGCCGATACGGCCATTTCTGCGGCGCTTCCCCCTCTTTCCCCGGCTATTGACAAGCTCCGACCTTTCTGCAATACTCATCTTTAGCTGGTGGAGCTTCGGCATCCGCCGGATCGAATGGGAGGAAACATGTTGAAACAAACTGTGTGTTCCCGGGAAGCACCTCTGCTCCCCGCGATTCTTCGCTTTTCCATTCCCCTGATGCTGACGGGGATCTTGCAGCTGGCGTACAACACGGCGGATTCCATCATCGTGGGCCGCTATGCGGGCCACGCTTCTCTGGCGGCCGTCGGCTCCACCACCTCCATCATTTTCCTCATCATCACGCTGTTCAACGGCGTCTCCATCGGCGCCAACTACATGGCCGCCCGGGACTTCGGCGCGCAGGATGACAACGGCCTTTTCCGGACGGTACACTGCGCCGCGTTCCTGAGCGTTATCCTCGGCCTGCTGGCCTGTGTGTGCGGACTTCTGCTCTCCACTCCCCTGCTGCGCTGGGCGGATGCCCCAGAGGATGTTCTGCCTTTGTCGGTGCTGTATCTGCGGATCTACTTCTTAGGCGTCCCTGCTCTGGTGGTCTACAACTTCGGCAGTGCCCTGCTGCGGGCGGTGGGCGACACTTTTTATCCCCTGCTGTTCATGATCGTCTCCGGCGCGCTGAACGTCGCGCTGAATCTGCTGTTAGTGGTGGTCATCCCTCTGGATGTGGCCGGCGTGGCCATTGCCACCTCCGTCTCTCAGCTCCTCTCCGCAGTGCTGGTGACGGTCCGCCTGTGTACCTTCCGGGGGCCGTGCCGTCTGGATCTGCGGAAGATCCGGCTGTATCCGGACCGGACGGGCCAGATGCTGCGGCTGGGCTTCTCCGCCGGGCTGCAGGGCGTTCTCTTCTCCGCCTCAAACGTGATGATCCAGTCCGCCATCAACTCCTTCGGTTCCGTGGTCATGGCGGGCAGCTCCGCCGCCTCCGGCATTGAGAACTTCATCCACACCGCGCTGAACACCTTCTATCAGTCCGCCATCACCTTCACCGGCCAGAGCATCGGGGCCTCCGATCCCCGCCGGGCCGTGCGGGTCTTTCGGATCAATCTGGCCCTGACAACAGGGCTGGGCATTGTGCTGTGCACACTGGCCCAGATCTTTCAGGCGCCCCTGCTGGGACTGTACGTCCAGTCCACCGATCCGGCCTATGACGCGGTCATCGCCGCCGGTGTGGTCCGGGTGCTGGCACTCAGCCGGTTCCAGTGGGTCGGCGGCTTGATGGAAACGGCCTGCGGCACCCTCCGGGGACTGGGCCACTCCATGAATCCCACCGTCACCACCCTCATTGGCGCGTGTCTGCTGCGGGTGGTCTGGCGGTACACCGTGTTTGAAGCGGTGGGCACCGTGGAGAGCATGTACTGGTCCTATCCGGTCAGTTGGCTCCTGACTTTCCTGATCCATTTGATCTATCTGGAGCGTGACCGCCGCAGGCTGATGGTGGAGAACACGGCCGCCCGATAAGCAGCAGTTCCCATTCCGGATTTTTATATTTCTCATATGTGAGAGCTGTATCAGGCAGCGGGTGTCCGCTTACTGAGCCCTTCTTCAAGAATATTCTTGACCGACAAATCCTCTATCCCGCAGGCGGAGCGCCTGATGAAGGTGCTGACGGAGGATCACAGGCTGTTTCAGCTCAATGAGGTGAATGGGACAGGATCATAAAAAATAAAAATCCCATGCAATAAATCGTCCTTTCCGTGCATTACACGGATGACAGGAGATGGAAGCCTATGCTCAGTATGCTGATGACAACCGAATATGCTCCGGCAGAGGATCGGCACGAGCTGCAGCAGTTGCTGATCCACATTGCCGGCGGTGAGCGTGAAGCGCTGGCGGAGCTGTATCAGCGCACGAGATCGGCGGTGTACGGCTTAGCGCTGTCCTACCTCAAAAACGCGCAGGACGCACAGGACCTGACACAGGACGTCTATGTGCAGGTGTGGGACCGCGCGGAACAGTACCGACTCATCGGATCACCCATGGGCTGGCTGCTGGCCGTGTGCCGAAACCTCTGCCTGATGCGCCTGCGGCGGGAGGAACGCCATGCCGCCCTCAGTGAGGAGGAATGGGACGCCATTCCCGCGCAGAAGTGCGGTTTGGACGCCGATGAGCGCGCGCTGCTGCAAGGCGCATTGGCAAGCCTCGCTGACGAGGAGCGTCGCATCGTGCTGCTCCACGCCGTTACGGGCCTGAAGCACAGGGAGATCGCGGCGCTTCTTGAGCTGCCGCTCCCCACCGTCCTGTCGAAATATCACAGAGCATTGAAAAAGATGCGCAGCTTTCTGGAAGGAGATGACGCCCGATGACCAATGAAAAAATGGAGCAGAGGCTGGCTGCGGCCCTCGAAAAGACCGCGCCGGATGATGTGAATGGCGTTCTCTCCCGCTGTGAAGAGCGGAAAGGAACGGTAATCAACATGACAACAAAGAAAATGGCAAATAGAAAATGGACATCGCTCATTGCCGCCTGCCTTGCTGTAATGCTGCTTGGCGGCGGAGGCGTGTTCTACCAGCGAGCGAACGCGGTGGCGTCCGTGGTGTCGCTGGATGTGAACCCCAGCATTGAGCTGAAGGTGAACCGGAGCGAGAAGGTTCTCGTCTGTACGCCGCTCAACGAGGATGCGAAGGCCATCCTTGCGGATATGAGCAATGGAGCTGACCTCAAGGGCGCAAAGCTGGATGTGGCGGTGAACGCCATCGTGGGAAGCCTCGTGCGCAACGGCTATCTCGACAGCATTTCCTCCGCCATCATGATCTCGGTGGAGGATAAGAATACCGCCCGTGCGGAAAAGCTCCAGCGCGAGCTGAGCAGCACCGTGGACGGTGTGCTGCAGACCAGCGAAGCGAAGGCCGCCGTCCTGACGCAGACGCTGACGCAGGACGCGGGGCGGGAACAGCAGGCCCGGGAAAACAATATTTCCACCGGAAAAGCGGCGCTGGTGAACCACGTGCTCGCACTCAACTCCGCACTCAAGTTTGACGCACTGGCAAAGCTCTCGGTGGAGGAACTGAAGGATCTCGCGGAAGCGGGCGCGCCTGCCATGCCGATCGGTATGGATGCAGCCCGTACCGCTGCGGAGGAGTATGCCGGAATGACGGCGCTGGACTCCGTCACAGCGGAGGTCGATTCCGAACTGGACGAATCTCTCGCCCACTACGAGGTGGAGCTGCACACGGCATGGGGCGAGTTCGAGTATCTGGTGGACGCTTACACGGGGAAAGTGCTCAGCGGACAGAAGGACTTGCTGACCACTGCTTCCACGCCAAATGAGACAACGAAGCCCTCTGATCAGAAGCCCGATCCGTCCGGAACAGCGCAGAACATTGGCTACGCCAAGGCAAAATCTATTGCCCTGAATCACGCAGGTGTGAGTGAAAATGAAGCGTATGACATGGATATCGAACTGGACAATGAAGATGGAATACTCGTCTATGAGGTCGAGTTCAAATCCGGCAATATGGAATATGACTACGAGATCAACGCCGCCACCGGCGCGATCCTCAAGCATGAGTCGGAGTTGGAGGACTGACGCACAAAGCACTCCAGTAAAGCATATTTGGATTACTTTCGGATCGTGTATTAGGCAAGTCGATTTTTAAAACATCAACCGCTTACCCGCGGCATACACAGCAGGTGCCGAAGCCGCAAACCCACATCAGAGAATCCGTTTTATAGGTTGAAAGGGACTCCCCTGACCGCTTTTGCAGTCAAGGGAGTCCACTTTACATATATTGCGATTACTTCTCCGCGTACAGCCGCCACAGGAATGTCACGATCTGCGCTCTCGTGCAGCCGCTGCCGGGGCTGAAGGTGGAGCTTGTTGTGCCGTTGGTGATGCCGTTGTCCGTGGCCCACTTCACCGCTTCGGCGTAGTAGGCATCGGCGGCCACATCGCTGAAGGCAGGCGCACCGTCGGCGGACGCCTTGGACGCCCGGAACAGGAAGGTCACTGCCTGTGCACGGGTGCAGGGAGCATTGGGGCTGAATCTGCCGTCAGCCGTGCCGGTGGTGATGCCCTGACTCAGCGCCCAGCGGACGGCCTCCGCATAGTAAGCGTCACCGGGAACGTCCGTCAGATCCATGGCGTAATTCACCACAGGAGAACCCGCCGCCCGCCACAGGAAGGTGACGATCTGGGCCCGGGTGCAGGGCTGATACGGTCCGAAAAGGTCATTGCCGATGCCGCCGGTGATGCCCTTCTTCTGGGCCCATTTCACGGCTTCGTAGTAATACGCATCGGTGGGAACATCCCGGAAGGGGCTGATCTTCACTTCCTCCGTGAATGCAGCCTTGACCTCCACCTTCCCGGCGGGCATGATGAAGGTGAATTTGCCGTCGCCCTTGTCGGTCAGTTCAAGCTCCTTGCCGTTTTTGTCAAACACCTTGAGGCTGTCCAGCTCGTAGCCCGCATCTGGCTTCACCGTGACGGTCACGCGGTCGCCCTGGCTGGCGTTCTTCGGGCTGACGCTCACGCTGCCGTTTTCCGTCTTATCCGGAATTCCGACGGCATAGCGGGGATCAGAGTCATCCCGGCCGGACGAGGGCGAACCTCCGTCCCTCGACCAGTTTGCCGTGACGGTCACGCTGCCGTCCGGCATGGTGAAGGTCGTTTCGGCGGCGTTGGCATCGTCAAAGGCAACGCTGCTGTCGGCCGTCCAGCCGTTGAAGGTGTAACCGCCGCGGCTGCCCGCGCGGACGGTGACAACGCTACCTGCCGCATAGCTTCCCGCACCGGAGACATCCGCATAGCTGCCGTTCACAGTGACGGCATACCGGGTCTGCCGGGTGATCAGCGCCAGTTGCGGTGCGGATTCATTGCCCGCGCTGTCCTTCGCCCGGAGATACAGGGAGGCGTTGGTTTCTCTTTCGTCCTCCAATTTATCGTGAATGGCAAAGCTGCCGTCGCCCGCAGCCTGTGTGCGCCCATTTTCCCCATAGAGGATCTCGCTACCAGCATCCGCCGTGCCGGTGATGGTGTACTCGCCAGTGTCCCGATCAGCGAAGAACACCGGATCGGCGAGGGTCAGCACGGGGGGCGTTTCGTCGCGGCTCACCAGCAGGAATTCGCTGGTCACGTCCTTGTCCTTCTTGCCGTCGATCTTGAGCATCAGACTGCCTTCAAAAGTGGGAATTCCCCATTCTCTGTTAATTCCCAGTTGGACGGGGTAGTCTGTATCGTCCATCCGCGTGACAGTAAAATCGGCGTCCGGATCATCGCAGATCACGGTGAGCGTGCCGGGATTTTCACCCACATAGGCGTGGAAGACACCGTTATCTTTGTCGCACTCCTTGTCGCCCACTTTAAGAGAGATCTTCAATTCCTTGTACTCTGGCAGGAACACTCCATCGTCGGCAGACTGCGTTTCTTTGCTGTAATACTTCGCGGTAAGCGCCTTTGGGGCGCTGGTTCCCCCGCTCCCCGCAGTACTGCCCTCTGTACCCTCCGCGGCGCTTGTCTCCTCGCCTTCCATGGAGCCGGTCTCCGTGCTCTCTGTAGAGCCCGCCCCTGTACTCTCCGTGAAGTACGGCACCTCTCTATAGGCGCTCACGCCGATTCTGTAGTCCTTGTCCGCCTCGAGATTTTCGGCGGGAACGGACACAGCAGAGTTCTCTCCGCTGGCCTTAACGGCGTTTCCGCCCACGGTCAGCGCCATGTTGATGGAGTTATCCAACTGCCCATCTTTGGATTTTTTGAGGTCATAGCCAAAGCCGGTGTCCTTCCACTCGTTGCCGTCTTTCTGATAGGCCGTCACGCGGTAGCCGTCGGCGTCGTCCACCTTATCCTATGCAGCCTTCATCACCTCGTTGCCGACAAAGGTCAGCGTAACGTTTGCCGGAGCAGCAGGCTGATTGCTGTTCGTGTAGTCCACCGTGGTGTCAGACTGCCAGCTGTCGATGGCGGCAAGGGCGTTCACAGTTTTGCTCGCTCCGTTCTCGGTGACCTCAACGCTCTTTTCCGTCATTAGGAAGGAGGTCACATAGTACTCGCCCGTGGGCGCGCGTGTGCCGCTGGGGGAAACAGTGACGGAAATGAAGTTGGAATCTGTCACAATTTGCTCGTCGATCAGGTAGTCCGCGCCGCCCTCTTTCTCGGCAAGATAGGTGCGCAGGGTATACTCTGTGTTCATTTCGGCGTATTCGACCTGGCCGGTTACCTCACCGCTATGCAAGCTCAAATCCAGCTTTTCAAACGGTGTAACGGTAACTCCCTTAGATTTCTCCCTTACAAGCGTAAGGGAGTCTGTATTGACCTCATAAGTCCCGCCACTCTTCAGCCGCAGCAGCACCACGCGGTATTTGTTTCCGTCTACATTCTCGATAAGGTCGGTGCCTGCGTTGATCTCATAGGTGGAATTGATTTGACCGTCCTCACCCACCCAGTTGATGTCGATGCGGTTGGTCTCATCTTTTTTCGTAACAATCAGAGCTTGTTTGATATCCTCCTCGCTCACGCTCTCGTCAAACGCCAGCAGGATATACGGCGTTTCCTCCCCAACGGCTTTTACCGTGATCTCCTTAGAGTTTCCGCCGCCGCGGGGCTCCGCATCAAGCGGATCTGCAGCCAGCATGACAGCAAACTCCTCCCCGTCCTCCAGCGACACCGCCTGCACCACCGGCGTCACGCCGTGGTCCTCCCATTTCCACTCGGGCAGCTTTTTGATCAGCTTGCCCTCAAGATCCCATCCCTTACCCTTTTCGAAGTCGGTTTTGATGATATTCGGAAGAATGACCCACGCGCGCACATCATAGAGCCAGTTCGTCGTCTGTGCCATCGCGCCGAGGTAGACATTGATGTTATTAAACGCATCCTTCATGCCCTCGCTGACGCTGACGTTGCTGATTGGAAATTCCGTCTGTCCGCCGATGATCAGCTGAATATCCGTTTGCGACAGCTTTGCCCCTCTGAGGCAGGGGATAAAGAAATTACTGGGGATCTGCAAGATGCCCTGCACCTTGCCGTTGGCACCGATGCCGAGATACAATCTGTCCTAGCCCTCATTCACGCCGCCGAAGGCTCCCAGCTCGATGGAGGATTTCAGAACGATCACATCAAGCTCTGTACTCGGCAGATTGAGCTCGAGCGCCTCCGAGCCGGCAAAGTAGATGCCCGTGTAGGTTTCATTTCCATATTTCCGCTCCTGCCCGTTGAGCTTGAGGGCGTAGCCAAAGCTATCGATGATGGATAACTTCGCGCCTACAATGCCCACGTCACTTGCCGTGAGGGAGATCTCGCTGGGGCCGATCACCACATCCCCCGTGCCCTCGATGAGGTGGAGATAGGTGCCCGTCAGCGTGCCGCGCAGCTTGATGGGCGGAATGGCGAAGTAGTCGCCGTTCACCGTTTTTGCCAGATCCATGAAGCCCGCGCCGCCGCCGTTGAGCTGACCAACGGGAATGGGCGGAATAAGGGGAATGCCGGGGCTTGCCTTGACATAGAAATACAGCGTGTTGGGCAGCAGGCTGCCGTCCTTTTTGCTGCGCGTCAGCTCCAACTCCGCCTTGGTCTCAAAGAGGTCAAAGACGTTCAGCTCCAGTTCAAAGGCGTAACGCTTGTTGCCATTGAAGGTATTGACCTCGCCCTTGACCTTGGCAAGCTCCAGCGACAGCATTTTTTCGGTGTCAAATTCACCCGTGGCGTGGACGCCGTTGACCTTGAATTCATTCCCCTTCAAGCCGTAACCCAGCTTTTCCAGTGAAAATTCCGCGCCGTCGAAGATGGTCTGAAAGCCGATCTCGCCGCTGAACACAAGGTTTCCCGCCGCGTCGGCGGCGGCGTTCCTCAGCTTCACCGTGGCGTAGGGGATGTCCACATAGACGATGGCGTCGTTCTTCTCGGGCTTGATTTCAAACGTAAAGCCATCCTTTGTGAGGGAGATTTTCAGGTCATTTTCCGCGCCGGTTTTGGGCTGGTAGAATTTGAAGGTCGGCGCGCTCAGGCTCACGCCGTTTTGCTCCACGGTTCCGTTCTTGTGGATGACGAGCCTGCCGCCGCTGCCCCACGTCGCCGTGACGGAGGGCGAGAGCAGCGCCGCCCCGCCGGTGAACTCAAAGGAGGTGCCGTCTGTACTCTTGTAATCGCCGTTGATGAGGGCGACGGGGTCCTTCTTGTACTGCCGCTTCAGCGCCGAGAGCGCCGCATCGTCCGCCACATGCTCCACCGTCACGCCGCCGTTGGGGAAAACGGCCAGCCGCTTGGCGTAGATGGCGGGATCGACCTTGTCCGGTTCACTGGGGATGGGCTGCGTCAGCTTCGTCAGGCTGCGGAAGCCCCAAAGGAAACGCAGGGAATTTGCGTTGCCATTTTCATTATCGAAATAAAAACCGACATCATTCCCGCACTCCACCCGGGTGTCGCCGGGGCGGCTGGCCGGCGTTACGCTGACCCATTTCGGCAGATAGGCCTTGATGGTGCCGTTTTTATAGTATTGCGACAGTCCCACAAAGGGATTGGCCCAGTTGTAGCCGTCCGTATAGACCTCGGTGATGTAAACGCCGTCCTTATCGCCCGACCAGGAATAACCCTTGGGAACAGTCTTTGTATCCAGATTCTCCACGGGCGCGGTGATGGTGGAACTTTCCGTGGTGATCGTGGGAGTCGTTCCATCTGACACATACGGCACCGTGGTGCGGCTGATTTTGATGGCGGGGCCGCCCGAAGCCTCCAGCATGGCCCGATGCCCCATGGAGGTAAAGGCATTGAGGTTATAGCCCCACGTAAACCTTGGATCACCCATAGCAACTTGATCATTTTCTTCGACGCGGATGCTGCCGACGGTCGTCAGCACGCCCCAAGTGTCGTCCTTCGCCGTAGGCCCGATCTCCTTGAGCTGCACGATCTCGTAGTAGACTGTCACCTGTGCGGCGACATGACTGTGGGACGACAGCAGGTCATACTCCGCCTTGATAGCGTTCGTTTTTCCATTTGGCGTTTCTGAAACAAAGGTCATGCTTTTCAGTTCCGTCACCACGCCCTCGGTGGTCGGTACGCCTTGATTATAGGTAGTGTAATTGCAGCGCGGCGTCTGGCTGTTCCACAAAAAATCCTCGTCAGGCTTCGCGGCGGGAACCACCGTAAGATAGGAATAGGTCTCAAGCAGTTTATGCAGCGTCACATGGACGTACCCGTTTTGCAGGGACAGGGAGCCGTCCGCCATCTTGACCTGCTTTACATCGCCCGCCCGGTAAATGTCCCCCGCAAAGGCCGCGGCCTCCACGGGCAGCAGACCCAGCAGCAGGCCCAGCGTCAATAACAGGGTGATCGTTTTTTTCATGATGCGTTTCCCTCCTTGTCTGTCTTGTTGTTCTTTTCTCGTTTCTCTCGCTCATGCAGGCGCATACAGACCACCGTCAGGACAGCGGCGGCCGTAAAGGACGCCACACCCACCAGCACATAGCCGCCTGCGCTGTCCGCCAGCAGCGTCGCGCCGTAGGCCCCCTGCACGGCGGCGCCGGGTGCCCCGCCGATGAAATGAGCCAGCGCGCCGGTCAGACCCAGAGCCAGCGCGGTACACAGCGTTCCCAGCCGCCGCAGCGCCATCCGCTCCCCACCGCCCGCGACGTTCCCCGGCGCCCTCAACGTCCGCAAGACCGCATGGTGCGCCGCTGCAATTTCATGCAAGAAATCTGCGGGCAAATGGCTATCATCTCTCCTTGTTATGGAAATGCCCAGCGCCCCACATATTCAGCAGTCCCGCCACTCCCGGCACCGCGAGACCGTGCGCCGCGCCCTTGGCGGCACGATCGAGTTCCGGCATTTCACCGGCTTCGACCAGCTGTTCGCGCCTCACGCCCACGACTACCCGGTCATAGGCCTCGTGCGCGAGGGGCATCGCATTATGGAATGCAACCGCACGCGCTACCGCCTCGGCCCCGGCCAGCTGCTCGCCCTCAACGCGGGCGACGCCCACGGATGCGTCCAAGAGGGAGCCACGCCGCTCGTCTACGACAGCCTCGCCCTGCTCGACTTCCCCGATTGCCCGCCTTTTGCCGGCCCCATCGTTGAAGACGCCGAGGCCATCGCCCTCATGGAAGAGGCGGTCGACCTCATGCAGGCGGCCGCCGTTGACGAGGGGCACCTGGAAGAGACGATCTACCTGCTCGTCGGCCTGCTGGCCGCGACCGGCCAGCCCGACCCCCGCAACGATGCCGCCCACGCCATGGCCGCCCACCTACGCCGCCACGCGTCAGAAACCGTGCGTTTGGAAGAGGTCGCCGCCGCGGCGGGCCTGGACAAGTACCGCGCACTGCGCTCGTTCAC